>Ga0209427_10005955_pt1 | contig 13951 bp, 8 predicted proteins | sample DeeMarSWOR136_30_FD_187465 | JGI IMG/M metagenome (GOLD analysis project Ga0209427, IMG submission 187465) | Marine sediment microbial communities from White Oak River estuary, North Carolina - WOR-1-36_30 (SPAdes) (version 2) | ecosystem: Environmental > Aquatic > Marine > Intertidal zone >... | reverse complement strand
AGTTGAATGCTAAAACCTTCATATTTTCCTCCTCTCCCTTAAATTGGGTACTTATATTGCGCCCCTCCTTGGCGCTTAGAAAATGAAATCAAGCGTCGAAAATTTAGAATATTTTTATAGGTTCATGAATCGTTTTTACTATTTTTATACTTTCTTTGATTTTATCAGAACTCGCGAGAAGACCCCTCTACTTGTTGGGGGGATGAATCGTGTTACGTGTTCACTTTCACAGTGGTCCCCAACACTTAATTAAGGTGTGGTACCTCTGGTAGTTAGAATTGAGCTGAGGTCACACTCGCCACTTCTCATATTAACCATACATTCAGGGCAGGGACTGCCCGTAGAGCCTGTTTGACATGTCCCGTTGGGGAATGAATGATTCAGGAAGCCATACAACTTGTTGCATGGTAGTTCACAAAAACAGTTGTGCTATCACTCTTCCAAAATTAAATGAGGCGCAACATAATGACGAGCAGGAAAAAGAGAAGTAAAGGGGGAGGAGGCACGGCTTAACGCCGTGCCAATAGTTTTTTAGGCGGTTGCTACTCTTTGCGTTTGCGGTTCTGGGGGGGCTAAATTAGTTTTATGACAATACGTACATGCATCGCAAATACCATAGATACAATAAATTAACGGAACGTTTTTGCAGGGAAGTTTCATTATTTTTCACGTCCGATCTTTATAGTTTTTTTTTCTGATATATTATCAATTCTATAATAATATTGATGTCTCGACATTGTTTTTAAAACTTTCCATAAATTTCTCCGCATTATTCGATTGATGACTCTACATAATAGTAGAGGTATCAAATATAAAAACCTTTCTCCGGGATGGCTAAAATTTATAAATATTGTGAAACATGTGTTTTTTGCACAATTTATGCAAATGAATATTAAATTTTGTAACCTATGAGGCTGTTAAATTGGCCGTGAAGTGTGATTTTAGAGTCTCTACAGTCAATCTAAAGAAGATTGATAATCTGCTTCCAAAAACTTTAATAAGTTTGGCGAACTTCTTTTGCGCCGTATTTCATCTTATTAGAAGCGCTAATTTACTATTCTCATATAATACTTGAAAGTAATAATGACATTTTGGTGCTATATCGTTGAAAATACAAGAATCGCAAGTGAATCACAGCGTATCATCAGTCGAAGAATGTTTAGAGGCTTTATACTCTAAGACGGATGGTTTAAATTGTGAAGATGCAGAAAGACGTCTCCTACAAACAGGTTACAATGAAATTGAAGAAGGAAAGAAAAAAAATGTTTTAGTATTATTTGCAGAGCAATTCAAGAGTTTTTTGATTATTATTTTGTTAGCCGCTGTTGCCATTTCTGCTTTTTTAGGAGAGTTGCTTGACGCAACAGTAATCTTCGCGATTATTATTGCAGTAGCTATTCTTGGATTTGTACAAGAATTCAGAGCAGAAAAAGCAATCGAAGCGCTAAAACAGATTGCAGCACCTGTTGCGCGTGTTAGACGTGATGGCTTTACTAAAGAAATCCCTTCGAGGGAAGTAGTTCCTGGTGATATTGTTCTTCTCGAAATGGGAAACAAAATTCCTGCAGATGTTCGTCTGATCGAAGCAATTAATCTCAAGATGGACGAAGCATCGCTTACTGGTGAATCTGTCTCAGTCCACAAGTCTATACTACCTCTTGCGAAGGATATGCCTCTAGCAGATCGGACAAATATGGCATATTCTGGCACTACAGTTGCATATGGAAGAGGAACTGGACTTGTTGTAGCAACGGGAATGAAAACCGAGTTTGGTAAAATAGCAAAACTCATCCAAACCGCCGAAGAAGGGCAAACGCCTCTTCAACAAAGACTTGATTACATTGGTAAATGGTTGGGAATCCTCTGCATTGTTGTGGTCGTTTTTGTTGCCTTGATACTTGTCTATCACGAGACTGGGTTCAAGTTTGCACTCTTACATCAAGCACTTTTGGTAGAGATTTTTATTTGGTCAGTTTCGTTAGCGGTAGCAGCAGTTCCAGAAGCGCTCCCCGCAGTAGTAGTAGTAGCTTTGACTGTCGGTGTCCAGCGAATGGCGCGAAGACATGCCATTGTACGAAAATTGCCAGTCGTTGAAACGCTGGGTTGTACTACGGTCATTTGTAGTGATAAAACTGGGACGCTTACTAAAAATGAGATGACCGTTTCAAAGATTTTCACAAACTCAAAAATAATTGATGTAACGGGAGTCGGGTTTGATCCGCAAGGAGACTTTCTGTTTCAAGGAGGGACAATTAACCCTAATGAAGGGTCGACCCTTGCTCTTCTGCTTCAAAGTGCAGCGTTATGTGCTAATGCGTCCTTTGAAATAGATACTGCCTCACAAGATAAGTTTTCAGTATTCGGTGATCCTACGGAAATCGCACTAATAGTCGCTGCAGCAAAGGCAGGTTTGTGGCAACAAGATCTCAAGAAGCAGTATCCACGCGTTTGGGAAATACCTTTTACTTCGGAAAGTAAAAGGATGATTACTGTTCACTCAAATGCCGATGGCGATTTAGTAGCATTTCTCAAGGGTGCTCCCGAGATTATACTGGATATGTGTTCGGATGTGTATGGAAATGGTCATAGCATACCTTTAAATGAAGAAAACAGGAAAAACATTTTACAGACCAATCAAAATATGGCTTCTGAGGCTTTAAGAGTATTAGCGGTAGCGTACAAGCATTTATCAAAAAGTCAGGATATTTCTGAAGATAATTTGCAAAATGGGTTCTGCTTTATTGGTCTCGAAGGCATGATAGACCCGCCAAGAGAGGAAGTAAAACAGGCGATCCAAGAGTGCAATCAAGCAGGTATCAAGACGACAATGATTACTGGCGATCATAAACTCACAGCAATGGCAGTCGCTAAGGAAATTGATCTTTTAAAATCCAATGATCTTGTTTTAACGGGCTTAGAACTGGATATACTTTCAGATAGTGAGTTTGAAAATATGGTAGAAGAGGTATCGGTTTATGCACGTGTTTCACCTGAACATAAACAGCGTATAGTAAGTGCATTACAGAAGAGTGGACACATTACTGCCATGACAGGAGATGGAATAAATGATGCACCTGCATTAAAAATGGCAGATATTGGTGTAGCAATGGGTATTACTGGAACTGATGTATCAAAAGAAGCTAGTGATATGATTCTCACGGATGACAATTTTGCCACAATTGTAGCGGCAGTGGAAGAAGGAAGGGGTATTTTCGATAATATAAAGAAATACTTGGCTTATTTACTTAGTTGTAATGCCGGTGAAATCCTTTTACTACTCGTTGCTAGCTTAATGGGACTTCCACTTCCTTTAATTGCAATTCAACTTCTTTGGATAAACTTGACTACGGATGGACTTCCTGCATTAGCACTAAGCATAGATCCACGAGATCCAGACGTATTACACCGACCACCAAGAGATCCACTTGAAAGCGTATTTACGAGAAGAGTTCTTTGGTTAATTGCCTCAGTTGCGATTTTAATCACAATTGGCATCATACCTGTATATACATGGGCTGTAAACAGTGGAGCAACAATTCAAAAAGCTCAGACAATAGCATTCACAATGCTAGTCATGTTTGAAATGTTTAATGCATTTAATTGCCGTTCTGAAAAACACTCTATTACTAAACTAGGTCTTTTTACCAATGCATGGCTACTTCTAGCTGTTGCTTCTTCGATTGTCTTACAGTTAGCAGTAATATACGTACCTTTTCTTCAGCCACTATTTAATACGACAGCGTTAAACCTAGTAGAATGGCTGATAATTATAGTAGTGAGTGCATCAGTTATTTTGGTTGTGGAAGCAGGAAAATTTATTTGGTCACCTGAAATGCATTTATCACTTCAAAACTAGAAAATACTTATTTCTCACACAATAGACTATTTGGAAAAGAAGATTTCTTCTGCAGCCAGGTCGAAGAGGTGCAGAGGTTTTTCTTCGCTTTATTTTTGTTAAATAATATTATTACTGAAAATAAGGTTTTTCCAAGTGTCTCAGGTAGAATTTATCGCGTTCTTTTTTCCAACACTTGAACTCTTCAAAATCTTCAAGCAGAGGTACAAAATCCTCTATCATTTTAATATGTTTCTCGACCTTATCGTCTCTTTCCTTTCCCTTTTGCTCCAATCTAACATAAAAAATGAGTGTTTCTCCAATATGTTTCAGTTAGAATTTTTGAGGTAAACGCTTTTAGAACTGAACGTTAATGAAACAAACGTCACGTAATTTTATATAGCTAAAAAGACTCATTTTGAGTTCATGGAAATTGAAAGTATAGGTAGACTAGTGGAAGGTATCATCGTCATCGTGCTAGGAGCTCTGATGCTGGCTGAAGGAGTGGTCGGCTATGTCGCAGGTGTGTCAATATTTTTCGCAGGTACCAATCCAGCGTTTGTTGTGGCAGTAGGGATAATCGCACTTGTAGTAGGTGCTTCTCTCGTAGAGAAAGTGGAGAAGTAGCATTTAATTTGAGGATGACTCATAATATCTTTATCACAGTCAATAGGAAGAGGCCAGATCAAATATTTAATTCTACCTGAGAATAAGATTTTTCAAAGAGTTTCAGGTAGAATGATCTGTTTTCAAGAGATTATATCGTTCTCCCTGATGAGTGTTCCAGGTTTCAAGTATAATAACATAATACCCAGAATCCACATCAGAATAATGCTCGCAATGTAAATTTGTAAATGCTGACTGAATGATATGTCTGGAAACATAGAAAACACGATATTCCCAGCAGCATTGAACATTGTGTGAGATATTACCGCGATTAAAACGCTCCCTTTGGTATTATTGTAAACTGCGGTCAAAAGAATAGCTTCACCAGTAATACTTCCAAGATATAAAAATATAGTCCATGCAGTAACCTCGAAAATTGAAGGAATTGCGGCACCTGGAAGCCAGAATAAAGGGATGTGCCAAAAGGTCCATATAAGCCCCAAAATAAGACTACTAACCAAGGCGCTATACTTCGCTTGCAGTCTTGGTAACGCATAACCACGCCACCCGAGTTCTTCAGCCAGAGGACCAACGGGCAAAGCAATCAAGATATAGACAACGATCAGGAGGTACCAGTTGGTCGGGTCAAACTGACCTATTCCTCCCACTTGCAAAGCAATAAGACCGATCGCAGCAAAAAGCAAGGCAAGTGGTGTTAAAAACACGAATAAGTACCATGTCAAGTGAACCCGCCAGATAAGAAATTTCGAAAGCAGCCTTCTGACGCCAGATTTACCCTCCAAAACCCCAGCCATAATTACTGCTGCGATTGAGGGGCCGTATGCGCCCGGCATTCCGAGCAATAAAAGCCACCACGGATACGTTTCTACCCGAAGCTGTAGAAAAACGTAAACCGCAGGGATCAGAATTGCCCAAGAGATCAAGAAAGTGAGTAGAAAATACCCGACCAACGGGCGTTGTCTAAGAAACGAACGAATGGCTGATTCTGAAGACATATTGTAACCTTCCCACCCCTTGTCCCTATAATAATAGTATTCATCGATAGATGAAATTGTCATATATATAATTTTTTGCGACTTGGATTTCTTCACCAAAAAAATAAAAGAAGATGAAAAAGAACATACATTTATTATATGGGATTTTAGGGGAGATTTCCTCTGTAAAACCGATTTTATACGAATTATTCTACATGAAAATAGGTTTTCCATAGTGTTTCAGCTAGAATCATATAGCTCAGTTAGAGGCGACTTCACATTCATTCGTAGGTTTTTGAGTTAAGTAGTCTTGTGTTTCTCTGAGACGAGTTTCGTTGCGTCTGTGGGGCATGTTGTAACGCATAGCCCGCATCCATAGCATTTTTCTGCGATAAGTGTAGATTTTCCGTTTTGCAGTTCTCTAGCACTGAAGAAACATCTTTCTATGCAGATACCACACCCGTCACACAATTCTGTATCGACCGTTGCAATGTAGTCGGACTTTGCCACGAAGGATGTCTTTCCATAGTCTAAGAGCGGTTGTAAATCATGACAGCAGCAGGGGCAACAACTGCAGACAGCATAAACCTTCTGGCCAGGCAGATATAATGTGAGATGCACTAAGCTGGCCTCATTGGCGATATTGAGAACCTTTCTTGCTTCGTCTAGCGTTATTTGTCTCGCGTACCCTCGTGATATAAGATATTTGGCCTCCTCATCCAAGAGCAGGCATGTATCTACTGGGCTCTCGCAGTTTTCAAAGGTCGTTCGACACCCACAGTTGGTAAGGGCAACAGTGTTAGCCTCCTTCAAGAAATGAAGGGCTTGTTCTGTCGGCAAGATGTATTGTCTTGCGGCGAAAGCTTTTTCGATGGATATAACTTTCGAGGAAGAGCTTATTCGACCGGTTTTGATTGCTTTTTCGGTTTTTTCGATTCGTGTGAGCCTATAGAATTGTCGGAGCGCATGAAGATTTTCGATTCCTAACTCCTCATACCGGTGCTCTTGAAGATATTGACTGATGATGTTGTAAAATCGTCTACAGCGATAAGCCTCTTTACTATCGATCTTCTTCTTACTAACAATCCCCTTTTGATAGAGCGCCTCTAGCAGCGAGCCTATCTCCTCTGAATTTGACTTTCCAAGTCTTTTTACTATAGTTGAGGGGGTATGAAACTCCTTGGTTACCAAAATTAAAACTTGGCTTTCCTCTAGGGATAGTAGCCTTCTAAGAACCGGTCTGAATTCATCGGGAACAGCCAATTCCTTCTCAAGAGTTCGATAAATCTCCATTATATATCTCTCACAGTACCAACAATTTTATTAAATACGGAGTGGGTAGTTGAACATCGTCCTAAATTTGAAAAAGCATGAGAGCAGCACGCATACCTTTTGTTGAGCGAAATATGAAAGCATCTTGGTTAGCATGGATTCTTGAAATTTCTGCCGAAGCTATGAAAAAACATCTTAGGTATCACGAAATAAAATAAGTTTTATGCTTTCTTTTTTTTCTTTAGTTTACGGTAAGCATATCCATAGAAGAAGAGAGAACAGCTTTTATAGTTGATCAATCAATAGAAAACACTTGTTTTGCAGCTCCTGTATTCACAACTAAATACGTTGGACTATTGAGTTTTTTGAATCGTGGAGAATGTCGAAAACCACCTTTTCCTAAGACTTCATACATTTCTATGTATGATGTTGGATTGCTCATTTGGATTCTGAGTATATCAAGGATCTCTTGAATTAAATCAATTACGTCCTTTGTTGGAATATCTGATTCAAAAATTCCTTCACTAAAACCCTTATTGAGCGTTTCAAGAGTATCTTCAATCGACTTGAGTTTTTCAGCAGGCGTTGCAATTGGTTGTGCATCTACTGATTTATCAGTAACTTCATGAGTCTTTTCGATCATATCTTTGATTGATACACCTTTTGAAACTAGTTTAGGAATTAGCCTGAACAAATGCATCCAACTTGTATACTCAGAAACAGACTCAAGTATATTATCAATTTTAAAGTCAGTCCCATCATAAGTCAAATTAAATTGCTGAATTTCTTCTAATGATTTATCGCGTAATTCCATTAATCGTCCTTCTTCTCGTAAAACGTCCATGTCAAGACGGGGCAAAAATCGAAGGTATTCTAGTTTCTGAGAAATGCCACGAATTTCTTTGAGCTTTGGTTTGAAATCTTCAGAATCTGAAGTAATAGTTCCCGCATTATACAATTGTTCTATTGCAGAAACGACTGAATTGTCGATCATGAATTTGATATGTTCAGCAGGTACGTGTCTAATTCCAAATTCTGCATGCTCTTCCCGTTTGAGAATATCTTGGGGGGTAACTTCATCATATCGATCTATGAACGTAAAAATATGTCGTTCCTTCTCAGATCTTTCTTCAAGATTAACAGGTTTTCCTTTTTTAACAATGAACGTGGCAAGTTGAGGTAAAAGTTCCGCTAGCCCACCTAATGCACCCTCAGCGTACATATTTTCTCACCTTTCAAAATGAAGTAATGGATCTGGCAGTTCATTAGTTAACTAATATTTATTCGCTTCATCATTTGATCATAAAAAAGTATCTATTGCCGTAAGTAATTCAAGTTTTTCCTTTCCGCGTTTATTCAGCTATATTAAAATAAAATCGCTCCGCCACCCCTTGTTGAGAGTGACGAAGCAATTTAAAACTGCTTATGTATGCTGAAGGTGCATTGGGCAGTTTAACGTTTTTTTGACCTTTCTTGTCCCCTACCTGTCATCCATTCCCTTCAATGAGGCGTCAGACCTCTCAGGTTCTGTCTCATGCACAAGAACGTGCTTTCTACGATTTGCAGAAAGCATACCGCTTTATATCACACAGATTTATTTGCAAAAAACATATTTAACGGTTAGAGACCGCTGTGAAAGTGGAAAAAAAAACGCAATACATCCTCCACAAATAGAGAGTTTTCTTGCTCAGTAATTATAAACCTCTCGATTATCGAGAATTTTTTAACTTGTTAATATTTTTAACTAAGGATAAACCTATTGTTCCAAGTAATTCATCTTCTGGAAAAGGAGAAGTGTTGGTTATGGTTGAATTCCGAAAGGTTCTATTCACTTCAGAGCATCAAGAAACTATCAAGATAGAATTGCCATATTATTCTGCCTTTAGGGACTTGCTAACAGTGCCTTGGTTGAGTTATTTTCCATTGGAACTCTACTCTTCGCGACCTAGAGCGATGGGACTAACTGATTTTGACATAGTAGTAATAGGGCATCCAAAAAAGCCATTTTCGATTGATAATATTATCAAATACATCAATTTTGTGGAAGATGGTGGCTGTCTTTGGATAATAAGTGGCAATGGTGGAGATCTCAACTGGAATAATAATTTAAGTGAATTAGGGAAGCAATTCGGTATTATTTTTCAATCAGATAGAGTTATTGACCATCATAACAATGTTGGAAAGCCATCATGGCCAACTATCACAGATATAATTGAAGATCAAGTCACTTTAGGCGTGAAACGCTTAATTTATCCTGTAGGCTGTAGCCTGTTAACTAGAACCAGAAGAATGAAAAATATTGCCTATTCAGATGATAACGCTTCAGTTGAAGCAATTAATAGAGATGCGAAAAAAAGGGAGTTTTCAGATAGGACTGGATTCTTTGGTAAAGATGACTGGATAGACATCGGTATTCCACATGTGCCAATTATAGCCACAACTACTGTCAAAAATGGGAAGATTGTAGCTATTGGAACACCTAACTTTTTCCATGATCAGGTGATACGCGCTGAGGACAATCATACACTAATTCTGAATCTTTTTGTTTGGATGATCTCAGATCTTTAGACTACCTTGAAGCATAGTTATTTATGCGAGAATAATTAGAGTAACGGATCATGTTTGGAGTAGAGTTAAGATATGACCCTTCGCAATTTGATATGACCCCTTCGCAAATTGCTTCGTCTTTTGAATGGATTGTCCCCAATTTTATTGGCGGATACGCTTCATCTTCTATACTTGGTGCAAATACTAGAAAATATCATGGACTGCTTGTTGCGTCTATGAAACCCCCATTAAAAAGAACAGTGCTCTTAAATAAACTTGAGGAAGAAATAATTCAGTCTAACAGGGTTTTCAAACTCTCAACAAATTTTTACAAAGATACAATATATCCTGAAGGTTACAAGCATCTTAAGAATTTTGTACTCGCCTATTTTCCTTGCAGTCTTTTTAGTAACAACAGAGTAACTGTCCAAAAACGTATTAGCATGATACATCAAAAAAATGCTACAATCATTCAATACCGAATTGTGAATTTAGATGACGAAAAACTACGTTTTGTAGTTTATCCGTTGATAAATTCACGATCCTTTCATCATATTACACGTTTAGATGAAATTAGCTGGCAATTTCAACAAGAAATAGAGGAAAATTATGTAAATATTGTTGCAACATACAAAGATGCCCCATATTTGTCTCTTTTCTCAGATTGGTGCAGTTATCAGGAAAGTAATTTGCCCGAAAAACAAAGATGGTACTCAAATCTAAAGTATCCCCTTGAAGAACGCCGTGGCGAAGCTTTTCTTGAAGATAATTACTCTCCAGGAAGTTTTTCCATAGAAGTAGAACCTGCCTCATGGGAAACAGTACATATCATTGCTTTTGCTACAGATACTTTACAATCCGAAGCGACAGCTATGAAACAACTAAACATACAGAAAAACACAGACTGGGAGGCCTTACTCGAATTTGAGAAATATAAAATAACAGAGGCACTAGATGAATTCTATAAATTACATGATGCTGCAGCTAAAACAGATTGGTTAAAATGGCTGATTAGAGCGGCAAGATCGTTTGTTGTAAAGAGGACGAATGGAAATACAATTATTGCAGGCTATCATTGGTTTTCAGATTGGGGGAGAGATACGTTTATTTCGCTACCTGGATTATTGCTTGTCACAGGACGATATAAAGAAGCACAACTAATTCTATCTACGTTTGCCAAATATTGTAAAAATGGATTAATCCCAAATCGATTTTTAGATCTAGGAATTACTGTGACGTCAGGAGAGGAGTATAATACAGTCGATGGTACTTTGTGGTATATCTATGCAGTCTATCAATATTTGAAATACACAAATGATTTTAATTTTGTCAGAAATCAACTCTGGCCAGTTTTAAAGAGATGCATAAATGCCCATATTAACGGAACCGATTTTAATATTAAAATGGACGAAACTGATGGACTTCTTTCACATGGACCCCAATTGACATGGATGGATGCAAGAATTGACGACTGGAACGTTACGCCTCGTGAAGGCAAAGCTGTTGAAATTCAGGCGCTTTGGTATAATGTTCTACAAATAATGAAGAATTTAGCTCGCAGGTTTGAAGATAATATATCATTAGCTAGTTATACTGCCCTTTCGAATCAAGTAAAGAATAGCTTTGAGAAGACTTTTTGGAACGAACAAGTTAATTGTCTCTACGATGTAGTAAATAAAGATGAAAAGGATGCCTCTATTCGACCAAACCAACTATTTGTAATTTCTATGGACTTCCCACTTTTAGACTATCAGAGACAAAAACTTATCCTTGATAAGGTATGGGAAAAACTACTTACCCCATATGGTTTAAGAAGCCTTTCTCCAGAAGATCCAAGATATGTGTCAGCATATGAAGGCGATCGATGGAAAAGAGACTCCTCATATCATCAAGGTACAGTCTGGGGTTGGCTATTAGGGCCATTCATAACTTCCTTTGTCAAACTGAATAAATATAAACCACAATGGAGAAAATTTGCTTTAGAGGCATTTTTAGAGCCTTATGTTGTCCAAGTAAGACATTCCGGACTTGGTAGCATCAGTGAAATCTTTGACGGAGATTATCCCCATTCTGCACGAGGTTGTATTTCTCAGGCCTGGAGTGTCGCGGAACCTCTTAGGGTATATGTTGAAGATATCCTATATAAACGACCACCACAAGAAAAAAGTATAGTAGGCTAACAATGAACTTTTGTTAAGACCAGTAACTGACAACTAACACAATTTCTTTCCACAGAACCTACAGTATCGGATAACAGGGTGCGATGGTGAATAGTCGCTTTGCTGCATAAAGTAATTAGAGTTGTTTTCAACGCAACTATACTCAGGTACGATATTGCTGACAGGTGACATTTGGTAACTCTCATGGCTTATCGTTTGATGATTCGTGACCTCTGGTAAGAATGCAGAAATTAATAATAATATTCCTGCAATCAAGCAAATAATTGCACCAATTCCTATTGCTTCTGGGAAATACCAAAATACCAAAAGCGCTATTACGCCTCCTGCGTTGTAGATGTTTAGCAATCCTCCGATAGCCAAAGGTATCCTTAATCTCTTGATTATACCAAATAATGCCAGAAAACTGCCAAATACTGAGAATATTCCAATACCAAACAGACCGATGAACTCCCAGCCATAGTAATAGTAATAATAATAGTCGTAATAAAATACACTCATCCAGGGCAAAAAAACTCCAATCATGTTGAAGAAAAGACCAAAATATTTTGTTAAAGTGCTAAAATTTACATTAATCTTAATTTCAGCGTATGTTATTTTAAAACCTCCCAAGTATTCTAAGATAAAAAGAAGATATTCGGTATTATCTCACTTTTCGTGTAGTTTGACACAACAAAAAAGAAACATCATTATTTTCTGAAACACTGTTATTGTTTCTGAAATTGTTCATTTTTTGGAAGTTGAAAAGGAGATGATTTTAACTAAATGCTCTGCGATTAGTACTAAGTAATTTCTTGACAATACGGGCGTTCATTGGCTTTAACGGTTTTTATTTAATCGATAAAAAAAAGAGGAAAAGTGTAATTCATTACACCAATTTAATTTAGTACGGAACTATTGCAGAGAGAGAGGTTTACATTCTCTTTAGAAGTGTTATTAGGCCTCACATTACACTGAAACGCATTGTAAGGAAGTCTTCTTCTTTTGTGAAGACGAAGAAGAGAATTAAGAGAATAGCTACTACAACGAAACCACCAAGTCCTAGTGCAAGACCAACTAAAGGCGTTAATCCTGTTGTAATGATTAAGAAGCCTACTCCGAAACTTGCTACGAGTATAACAGATGCCGCGATAGTAATTGCAAACAGTATTGAAATGTACCAACCTGAATACCATCGGAAAAATACGCCCAATACTCCTGCAAATGAGAGAATACCGATAAGCAAAGCAAAGCTTGCCAACACAACAGCCCCAGAAACACCTGTTGTTGCCGCCAATAATACGAGGAGATAACCTCCAAGAACTAGGGCAAACCCTAACAAGATATTTAGCATCAGCATTAAAAGCGTCGAAATTGCTAGTAATTGAGGCTTTTTTTCTACAAATTGTGTGTCTATGTCTTTTTTAGAAGAAAGTTTTTGACCGCATTTTTTACAAAAGTCATCCGTTATAGAATACTTTTCATTGCAGGATTCACAAAACTTATACGAGACCATTTCAGAAGGCATCTTTTTAACTACTTTTAGGTTTTTCACGCAGTGCGGACAACTTTCTAACTCTGAGGGAAAATTTAGATCACATCTCTCACAACTAGAAAAGTCTTTGGCTATATCTAAACTGTTTTTCATGAGTTTAAATCCAATAACATACACTAAAATACCAAGAATTGCAAAGACTGCGATAGAAGCGATATCAAGTGCAAATCCGTCAGGTAACACGTCAAACAACACGCTTGATCCATTCCATGTAAGATGAAGCATAACTGCCAGTATATAGTACATAAAAAACGTCTTTAGTGCCAAAAAGCGGGAGTCTACTTTTTGCCTTAAACGATCTGATTTTCCTAAACTGTATCCTGTCAGTATCCCACCACCAATGTGAATAGGAGCACTACTCCGAAGAACTACTTGGAACCAATATTGAAAGAGACTTGTTACTCCAAAGGCGGGTAAATTAACAAAAACATAGAGATAAGTTTCCAGTACAGTAAAAATTCCTCCTGTCATTATTCCGAAGAACACGCCTCTGTACTCGCTATATAGCATCCCTTTTCTTTCGCCTAATCTAATCTCACCCGTCCCAGAAACACTACGTTCTTTTGACCAGTAGAACAACATATTAGGAAGTGCTTTTGTAAATTCTTCTACTAGGGGAGCGACCAGCACAACTGATAGTATCGTGAGCCACAATTCGGGGGCGACTATGGTGTCGATGAGTAGAATTCCTACTATAGCATTAAGGGCCCCCAGCTGGTTGAGTATTAAAGTTGTAAATATGATAAAAGCGCCTCCATATCCTACGAGAAACATTAGTTTAAGTGGGATACGAAATGGTCTTCTTAGGTAGCTATAGAAAAACCATGCTAATGCAAAAAATATTGGACCAAATACCAAAAACGCGAGAAGATATGCCTCAAAAAAGAATGTGAAAGTCAGAAGTCCTACGAAAACTAATAGAAATGTAAAAGGAATACCTCTGTTTATTAACTGGTTTTGACCTTTTAGATCTTTTAATTGCATG
>Ga0209427_10005954_pt1 | contig 13953 bp, 14 predicted proteins | sample DeeMarSWOR136_30_FD_187465 | JGI IMG/M metagenome (GOLD analysis project Ga0209427, IMG submission 187465) | Marine sediment microbial communities from White Oak River estuary, North Carolina - WOR-1-36_30 (SPAdes) (version 2) | ecosystem: Environmental > Aquatic > Marine > Intertidal zone >... | reverse complement strand
GTGATGTATTGAATAATAGTGATTTTTCTTGTCCCGTAGAGACTATGGAAATGATTTCAGCATATATCGAAAAAGAACTTAATTCAAATTGAAGGTGTAATTAAGATAGCTATTATCAACTCAATATGATTAAATTCAGCAGTTTTTCCAGCAAAACGAAATGTTCAATAAATAAAAAAATAGAGAAGTAATTGGTTTGGATTACAAAAATCCAAGTAGTTGTTTTAGTATTGGGAATCTATTTGGGAACTGCTTTAAAAACCTTAGGAGCAATGGTTTATTTATTACTTTACTTCTTGGTGTTTTGTATGTAAATTTTGCAGAAGGACCTACAAGTCCAGTTATATCTTCAGCAAATGCTGTTATTTTATAAGTCCCTTTCTCTGTATAAGTATGACATACCTCTATCGGTTCGCATTGTGAGACCCAATCAGTTATTGTGCTTGTTCCATTACCCCAGTCGATGTAATATCTGACCTTATCACCATTTTTATCGGTTGAGTGGAATGTCCAACATTTTTCTACTCCAGCTCCTCCTTTAGAAGGACCATCGATTGTTGGTTCTGATGGCGGTAAAAGTATATATATTGATCTCAGCTGGAAGCACATATCATGATCAAAAAAAAAGACAGAACTTCCTGGAGTCCAAAAGGGATAACCGAATATGTCCGATGCCCATACGGCTGGATTTAACATAATCGGAGTCTCGTGTAATCCCCAGCCTGATTGTGGAGGATAAAAACCAACTCCCCAGATGGAAATCCAGAATTTTTCACATGCTAGGAATTTGATATAATCTGGTAAATAAACTCTCATTTGATAGTAACCATCACCGAGATCTTTTTTATAAATATCTGTCCAAGCATACCAGAATGGACCAGCATAGCTTGGGGTTTCTGGTTGACTATTTGGTGCTTTCCCAGAACCATCATCGTACATGAAAGCTATGCGCCAATCAAATTCTGCTGGGTCACCGCCCCAGTAACCGCCAATCCAGCTCACTTCATTTATATATGTATCTTTTTCGAATTGGAAGTCATCTGCTATATAGCAATAAAATGGATAACTATCATCTCTCTGTGCGGCTCCCAAACTTATAAATTCCATTCCATTGTCCCAATCCCAAGCTAATCCTTCAGTAGCGCTTGTTCCTGAACCATAACTTGTTGTGGTCAAGGTTATATTAGATAGTGTTTTTGTATTTGCCACTACAACAGTTGAAAAAACCATAGCCATTGCAATTAACAAAACAATAGCTCCTTTCAAAATTTTCTTCATTTTTTTCCTCCCTCAATAATTGATTTTTGTAATATATAAATTTAATTTAAATATTTCGTTAACAACGGTTAATTGAAACAACTGTATAAAAATAACAAATTTAATTTATTTACATAAATTAATACAATTTAGAAAAAAGTAAATTTTGGATATGTTATTATGATCTAAATTTAATATGTTTATATACATCAATAGTTGAAAGAACACCTGGTTTTGATTCTGGATTTGCCTGCTCAGACTTGAGTTCCTTTACCTCCTTAACTTTTACCTCAACCTCTCCTTCAAATAGTCTTTCATAACCATTTTCTAGTTCCTCTAGTAATTTTTTTATAGGAATTCCAATTTTTCTTTTCTTATCATCAATTATAACAAGAACTTCTACTTTTTCAAGTGATTCCTGAACTGTTTGAATCATATGAATCTTATCAGTTTTTAACTTATACATTACCTTTCCTGGTAACATTTTTAAATCATATGCAAAAATTATTTTACCACTTGGTAGGACAACACATTCTTTGATTCTTCCATGAACTCTTTCAATAAGTTCAGTTGAAAGACCGCATTTACAAAATCCCTTTTTTAATGTAATAAAATCCTCCATACCAGTGTATCGAATAATTGGTGTACCTTTACCATATAACCTAGTAAGTGAGAGAATTCCAGGTTTTCCTTTTGGTATTTTTTTACCTTTTTTATCAACTGTTTCTAAAAAGATATAATCTGAGTTTATATGAAAACAACCAACATCACATTCAAATGAGATTGGCCCTGCCTCAGTAGATCCAAAAAAATCATATACTTTTACACCAAATGCTTGTTCAATTTCAATTTTATCATATTTATCAATAATCCCACCTGAGGAAATAATACATTTTGGATTGACATATTTTCCATATCCCTGATTTTTTAATAAAGCCATATGCCTTAGAGGACCAGGAAATCCTGCCAAAAACTCAGGTTTGAACGTATCTAGATTATTTATCAATTCTTTTAGGTCATCATCAGCATTGAGCAATTGGAAATTATCTAATGAAAAAAATGGTTTTAAGGTTGGAAAAGCCCCAGTATTAAAATAACGAGTTGGACCAGTTCCTGAATAGAAATTTGCAATTACTGACATTTTTGATTTTTTCCATTCAAAATCATATTCTCTAAGTTGTCTAACATATATTATAAGGGTTTTCATAAGAGTGAATTGATCTGTATAATATAACAAAGGATTTCTGCTGCTACCAGAGGTATTTATTACAACCGATTTTTTTACTTTTCTCTTATGAATTACTCCTGAAGGGTAATTATTCATTAAATCTTCTCTAGTAATTATTGGTAATTTTTCAATATCTTCTAAACTTTTTATTTTTTTAATTGAAATTCCTGCATCCAAATATTTCTTTTTATAAATTGGAACAGAAAACGCATATTTCACTAGTTTTTGAAAAAGTTTGTTTCTGTATTTTTTAATTTTCTCAAAATCATAGGTTTGGAATCTATTTATATCAGAAAGATAATGCTTGACTACTTTAGTTATTACAAAAGGATTACTTTTTGAAACCATTAAATCTCCTCAAATTTTTAATACCTTCTAAATTTCCTAATGATTTTTTATTTAATAAAACATCCTTAATAATACTGAAACGAAAGTGATATATAATAAAAAATTTTCTAAGTCTTGTGAACTATATGGATCAATACAAACCAAGCCAGGTTGTTTGGGAGATTACTCTAAAGTGTAACCTGAAATGTTTACATTGTGGTTCTTCAGCAGGTGTTAAAAGACAAAAAGAGCTTAAGACAAAGCAATTAATTAAGGTTTGTAGAGAACTTTCAGAAATTGGTTTTAAGGGAATTGGATTAATGGGGGGAGAACTTTTTTTAAGGAAAGATTGGGAGATTATATCAAAAGAGATAAAAGACAGAGGAATGGCTCTTTCAACAGTTACAAATGGTTATTTCAAACCTGATAAGATAATTCCTAAGCTCGTTAAACTAGAGACTGACTGTGTAACAGTTGGATTTGATGGAACAGAAAAAATTCATGATCATATAAGGGGTGTTGAAGGATCTTTTAAAAAAGCTTTAGATTTTATGAGAGCTTCTAAAAAGGCTGGGCTTTTGACTAATGCTATTACAACTGTTCATAAAATGAATTTTAACGATATTAAAAATTTACCTGATTTAATCCTAGAAAAGGAAGGACTAGATTGGCAGATTCAAGAGGCAGTCCCAATTGGAAGATTTTCAAAAAAATACATACTTTCAGAAGAAGAAAATTATTCTTTGGCAATATTTATTGCTTCGTTACAGAAGAAATACTTAAAAGATAAAGTTATTGGAAGTCATACCCTTGGGTTTTTTTCTAAACATATACCAAATCTAAGTTTTTATCCTGATTGGAAGGGTTGTTATGCAGGACGAGCAGTGCTAGGAATTAGTAGCGATGGAGCTGTAAAAGGTTGTGAAATTCTTCCAGATGAGTATATCGAGGGATTTGCTACTAAAAGGAGTATTGTTAATATTTGGAACGACCCTAATTCTTTTACTTATAATAGATATTTTAAAAAAAATGATTTAGGTCCCTTGTGCATTGATTGTAAATATGGTGCGAAATGTATGGGTGGATGCATGGGCAGATCGGTTGCTATGGTTGGAAAACCTCATAACGATCCACATTGTTTATATCGTACTGAGAAGAATTTATTTTAAATCTAAAATGCAAATAGTTTGTTAAGTATCTTAAAATCATTAGATTAATTTATATATAACATATGCTATGTAAAAATTAATGAATTGTTAGTAATATGAGGTGAATAGATGTTTAAAAAGGAAATTTATAAAATTGGAAGAAACCTTGGACTTGATAAGAATGACATAGATATTGTCCTTAATACACCTCATAAGATATCAAGTTATAAACCTACTCCAGATATATATAAAAATGGAACTGATTATGGGACAATTAGCATAAAAGATCTATACAAGGTTGGTACCAGGTATGGTACAATAAGTTTTTATGATTTTTAAAGCAGTTAAAAAAAAAAAAACTTAAATACCGTACTTGAAATATTATCACATATTTATGAAATACATTTTAGAAGGCGCTGCATGGGAAATTACCCTCAAATGTAATTTGAAATGTTTCCATTGTGAATTTTCTGCAGGTGAGCCTTTATCTGATGAGCTGACAACCCAAGAAGCACTAGATTTATGTGAAGACCTCAAAAAAATAAAATGTAAAAGAGTTATACTTATGGGTGGGGAACCATTCATAAGAAATGATTGGGATATCATTGCTAAAAAAATTAAAGATCTAGAAATGGAGCTAGCATTTATTTCCAATGGTTATTTAAATAGTGAAATAATTTTTAATAAATTGAGCAACTTATCGCCATTTTTTATTGGTGTCAGTATTGATGGTGGTACTGCAAACACTCATGATAAGATCCGAGGTATAAAAGGCTCTTTTAATAGAGCATTTCAATTTATTGACAGATGTATTGAATTAAAAATACCTGTAATTGCATTAACATCTGTTCATAAATTGAATATAAAAGAGCTCCCTCTTTTAAGAGATATTCTTTATGATAAAGATATTCTTCAATGGGGCATTATGATAACAAATGTAGCAGGTCGATTTCCAAAAAAATATTTGATCGATGAAAATGAATTCTATTCAATTGGCCAATTTATATATGAAACACAAAAAAAGCACCCTAAAGGAGATAAATTCATTAGAGGAGCTCATGATATTGGTTATCATTCCAAATATTTTTCTAACTTAACAGATTTCCCAGAATGGATGGGGTGTCAAGCAGGATTATCATTAATTGCAATAGAGAGTAACGGGGGAATTAAAGGGTGTTCTGCGCTAACTAATTACTTTGTTGAAGATAATATTAGAAATAGAAATATTGTTGATATTTGGAATGACCCTAATTCGTTTTCTTATAATAGATGTTTTAAAAATAAAGATCTAACAGGTTTTTGTAGAAACTGTGAATATAATAAAACCTGTAGAGGAGGTTGTTTGATGACCTCATTTATGTTAACAGGAAAATTACATGAAAATCCATATTGTTTTCATAAAATTGAAGAAGTTTATAAAAAATAGAATTTTTTTATTTTCTTAATACCTATAATTTAAATATGTTAAATTCAATCCAAATATAATGATTCTTGATAATGAAAAGTCATGGTTTGAATCACCTGGTTGTGCTGTTTGGGAACTTACCTTAGCATGCAATTTAAATTGTTTACATTGTGGTTCTTCTGCTGGAAAAGCTAGACCAAATGAACTTTCAACAAAAGACGCAATTAAGCTCTGCAGAGATCTAGCTGAAATTGGAACTCATGAAGTATGTTTAATGGGAGGAGAACCATTAATTAGAAAAGATTGGTATGAAATTGCAAAAGAAATAAGAAATCTCGGAATGAAACTATCGATTATATCAAATGGGTTTAATATCAATAATGAAATTATTTCCAAATTCAAAAAATTGGATCCTCATGCAATATCAACGAGTTTAGATGGAGCAAAGGCAGAAACACATGACAAAATAAGAGGAGCTAAAGGTTCATTTGATCAAGTTATGAGATATCTGAAATTATCTAGAGAAGCTAACCTTCCTACATCTGCAATAACAACTGTTAGCAAGCTAAATTTTAAGGAGTTACCTGATATTAAAGATATTCTTTTTGATAGACTGATTGCCTGGCAGATTCAAACTGCTTCACCTATTGGGAGGTTTCCTAAAAACCTTGTTTTATCTAATGAGGAATTTTATTCACTAGGATTATTTATAGCTAATTTAAAACAAAAATATCCATCAAAACAGATGCCTGTTATTGGTGCGCATTGTTTTGGATATTTTTCAAAAAATATTCCAAATATTGCAATATATCCAGAGTGGAGAGGATGTCAAGCAGGAATATCAATTATTGGAATTCAAAGTGATGGAGGGATAAAAGGATGTCTCTCCACACCTGATGAATATATTGAAGGAAACATAAGAAAAAAAAGCATAATTGATTTTTGGAATGACCCAAACTCCTTTTCATACAATAGAAATTTTAAAAATGAGGACCTAGGTCCATTATGCATTAACTGTAAATATGGTGAGAAATGCAAGGGTGGATGCATGAGTACATCAGCTGCATTTACAGGAAAACCTCATAATAGTCCTTATTGTTTTTATAGATATGAAGAAAAAAAGGGCTTGTAAATTCTATTGAATCGCAGTAAAAAATATTAAACCAATTCCAAACCAACATATTACTAGCATATAATACCATGCATTATATATTCCAAAAATTACACCAAGTAAAATAGCTAATAATGGTAAAATAAATAATAAAAAGGCTGATATTATCTGTTTAACTGTTGATGAAAGATTTATCTCCATAGCAAATCACATAGTATAGGTATTTTATTGCCGATATTAAAAATGTGTTATTTAAGTTTAACTTGACTAATTTATTACTTTAACCTTACCTAAAGATGTACCATCGATTAAATAGATTTGTGCATTTTTTATATCCATTATTTTACCAATCGGACCTGTGACACCTTGTTGATTTACTGCAATACCGCCACATAGTGGATTAAAAGCAGGAATTACCAATATAGATGTACAAGTTCCATTTGGATATTTCTCTTTTAGTTTATTTTTTATAAAAATACTTTTTACCCAGCACGGCTCAAATGTTTTATATCCAAGTCTATCAGTAAACATAATTGTTGGATGCGTATGAGCAATTATTAGCTGGTCACAATTCATGATTTCCTTATTTGGCCATCTATGACCATGAGCAAATGCAATATTTTCAATTGAAAAACCATCTGACGGATGTATTATTATTTCCTGAGGAGAAATTTTTCTTATGTTTCCATCATGATTTCCAGGTAAAACATGTACAGTTCCATATTCTTTTATTGTTGTTAGAAAATTTTTTACATCTTTTCTTTCTTGAATTGTCGAAGTTGGGATATTGTGTTTTACATCCCCAAGTAAAATTATCTCAAATGGTTTGTATTTTTTACATATTTTTATGAGCGCATCAATCATATCTTGAGTCTTAGGTGATGTGCTTAGTCCCTGCTCCTTTAATTGACTATCTATTCCTATATGTAAATCTGCAACAATTAGAATTTTTTTATTCTTAATAAAAAGGGCAGGTTCGTTTGATATTGGTTGTAAATCAGATAAATCCATTTATTGCCCCATTTAATTTATTTACAAATATTTCTTTAAAACATTTGGGATTTCTTCAATGATATCTGTAGCAATTAATCCATATGAATGTTTTTTAAAAGCAAAATTTCCAGCAGTTCCATTTATGAAAGCTCCTATTCTTGCAGCGTTGTACGGTTCAACATTTTTTGATAATAAAGAACCAATTATTCCTGCAAGGACGTCTCCAGTTCCTCCAACAGTCATTGCTGGATTGTGAATGTCATTTAGTTTTAACTTTTCACCGTTGCTAATTATATCTATTGGACCTTTCAGCAGTATTGTTACTTGTAATTTTTTTGCCCATTTTTTTACAATTTCTTTTCTAGTTTCAAGAGACTCTTTTAATCTTTCATTTGTTAGTTCTAAAAATTCTCCAGCATGTGGTGTTATAACAGTTCGAGATCCTTTTATTATTTCAGGATTTTGACCAACAACTTGTATTGCATCTGCATCTATTACTATTGATTTTTTTAATTTAACACATTTTTGTATAATTTTTTCAATTGCATTTTTTGTTACCTTTTCCGAACCTAATCCTGGTCCGATAACAACACAATCTGCCTTTGATATAAATTTGTCAATAATTTTAATATCCCTAGGTATAAAAATATCCTCTTTATTTAATTCTTTTACAATTAAATTCGGTGAAAGTTTTGCGGTATCTTTTGCAAGTCTTAAGGATTTTATCAGTTGTGGAGAAAAAGATGTTATTGCTCTTGCAGCCTTTTTAGGGGTTGTAATTATTGCCAAATCTGATCCAGTACGTAGTGCTGCAAGACCTGACATTGCGGGTGCACCAATATAAGGACCTCCTCCAATTATTAGGACCACCCCATTGTCACCCTTATGTGATTCTTTTTTTGGTTTAGGATAATATGCAGTCAATTCTCCTGGTCCAATATATTCCATAGCCTTTTTTGGTATACCTATGTCAACTATTTTTATGTTACCACTATTTTTTTTGTTCATCCCATATTTTATATCATGAAATGTAACTGTATAATCTGGTTTTATTGATGTATTTGTTCCAAGGCCAGTTGGAACATCAACTGAAATTATGATTTTATTTTTTAAGAGGTTGATTTTTTTTACAATTGTGTAATAGGGTTCTCTTAAAGCCCCGGATAACCCTATTCCAAGCATTGAATCAATTATAATATCTTTCTTTAATAGGAATTTATCTATTTCCTTTAATGATTCCAATTCTAATATAACTGTATTTGTTTTTTTCAACTTTTGAAAATTTTCTTTGGAGATAGATGTTCTTATTTCATTTTCTTTACCTGTTAAGAAAATTGTAACATTGTAATTCTTGGAAAGATATCTAGCCGCTACAAAACCATCTCCACCATTGTTTCCCATTCCACAAAAAAATATTGTATCTTTGCTTTTTGGTTTTAATTCTTTTATTATTAAGTTTGCTATTCCTTTACCTGCATTTTCCATTAATTGTAAAGTTGGAACACCATAATATTCTGAATTTTTATCAAGGACTTTTATTTCTAAACCAGATATCATACCAAAACGTTAAACAACAAGTAATCTATATACACTTCGAAACAGACAACTATTTGGAGGAAATAGGTATGATGCCTGGAAGAATTAACCCTAGGCAAATGAACCAAATGATGAGAAGACTTGGCATCCAAGTTAAAGAAATTGAAAATGTTAAAAAAGTAATCATTCAGACAGATACTAAAGAATATATTTTTGATGAAGCAGAAGTAACCATGATGGATGCCCAAGGTCAAAAAACCTATCAAATAACTGGTAAGCCTCGTATTGTTTCAAAAGAAGAAGTAATACCAAAAGAAGATATAGATTTAGTTGTTCAACAAACTGGTAAAAGCATTGATGAAGCAAAAAAGGCACTGAAAGAAACAAAGGGCGATATTGCTGAAGCAATATTGAAACTAACACAATAATTATACCATTTTATAAAAATACATTTTTTTAGAACTGTCATCAATAGAAGTTCTTTCTCCAATTCTAAACATAAAATTAGAAGCCGTTCTTGCTTGAAATCTAGTGCAATTTTCTGCTTGCTCAAATGAGTTAATCTCATGCAGACAAAAGGCCAAGGCTCTTATTTTCCATCTGTAATAATATTGATCAATTTCTATTGGGGAATATTTCTTAAGAAACCAGTATAATAGCTCTACCCAAATATTGCTATTAATCCATTGTGTTTTTTCAAAAAAAGTATCAAAATCATCTACCTCTCTTATTTCATAAAACATTTCATCATGAGGAAGATACAGCTGTTTTATAAGTTTAAACGAATCAAGACTTCTCTCGACTTCTTTTTTAATGTCCATGTAGTTTTCTTCAAAATAATAATTTTTATTAAATGGTGAAGAAATCATAATAATAGGTTTAATCTTCTTTCTTACAGGTAGTTCACAGAAATATCTTATCAAACGCACAGCTTCTTGAAAACAATCAATAAACATTTTCTGTAAATTTGTCAAGGTTTTTTTACAATGCATTTTCTTACCCAAATAAACCTCACCAACTGTATATCCATAAATCAAAGATTTCATAGTTATAAATGAGTCAATTCCCCATCCGAAAGGAGGCGCTATCCCCTTTGTAAAAAGATCTTTAAGTACTTGTTTTTTCATTGCAAGCTCTCCTCCTAATGGTTGGTCTATTTCCCAGGCATTTGACAAAAACATAGCAATTAATGGTTTTGTTATATGTCTTGTTATTTGCCCATCAGTTGGATTTCTTGAAAAAGCTGTTTTTACAACGTCAATTTTTCTACCGAGAGGTTCAAATAAGAATTCAATCCATTTATTGATATTTGGATTGTAAATATCTCCATCAATAAACCCGATTTTATTGAAATTTTGTTTGATGGCAGCAATGCCACCATTTATCATCCCAACACCCTTGCCAGTTTCATTTGTTTTTGTATATTTTCTTTCGCTAATTACTTGTATTTTTTTTGTTTCATTTTCTTTGAGGCGTTTAAAGGTTTCTTCGTTTGAACCATCAGATATTATAACTTTTTTAACGATACCAGATTCTAATGCCTGCTCTGCAATAGAAATAGGATTGATACCCTCGTTTTTTGAAATAACCAGCAGACAGTTACCTGGCATATATTACCAACCTCTCAAAACTAATATAAATAATTTCTAAAAAATAATTTATCAAATAATTTTGAATTAAAATGCTGTAAAATACCTGCTTTCCCTATCGACATCTCATCCCACTTTTTAGAAAATTAGAATGTAGATAATAGTATAAATATTCATCTATCTCCATAAGATTTTATTTTTTTATCAAAAGTTTATTAATGTTACATCTCATTTAGAATGAATTGTAGATGGAGAGTTTTTTATGGTTAAAAACAGCATTTCTAAAAAAAGTAATATGAAAGATTTTCTAAAAGATCTCAATAATCCCTATTGGGGTGTACGTGTAAAAGCTGTTTATAATTTAAGTAAATATAAAAATCCAAAAGTTTTAAATGCCTTAATTGAAAAACTAAATGATAAAAATGAAAATGTATGGATTTCAATAGCAAACGTGCTAAAAAATAAAAAAGATCCTAGAATTGTTGATTCGTTAATAAAAACACTCAAAGATAAAAAAGAGGAAATCCGATGGTATTCAGTTTATTTCTTAGGAGAAATGGGTGATAAAAAGGCTGTTGACCCGATAATTAAAACATTAAATGACAAAAGTCCTGAGGTCCGTATTAATGCAGCGAAAGCTTTAGGCAAGATTGGTGATGAATCAACAATTGATGGTTTGATGAAAGCATTGGATGATGAAAATCCTATTGTACGTAAGGAAGCAATATCTTCTTTAAATCTTATTGCACCAACAAAATCTGCTGATTCGTTAATTAAGGCTTTAAATGATAAGGATAAAAATATAAGGTCACTTGCAGCAATAGTTTTAGGAAAAACAAATACAATTGAGGCATTTGATGATTTGATTGATAGACTCAATGATATCGAAAGTATCGTTAGAGTATCTGCTGTTTATGCTCTTGATAAAATTGGTGGTATACAAGTTGTAAAACCCCTGATAAAGGCATTAAAAGACCCTTATTGGGAGGTAAGAAGTGATGCTGCAATTGCACTTGGAAAAATTGGAAACAGTGATGCAATAGTCCCTCTTATGGAGACATTAGCTGATGAAAATAATTTTGTAAGAAAAAGTGCTACTAAGGCACTTGAAAAATTTAACATTTTTAAAAAATAAATTTTTCATATGAATAAATTTAACGTCGTAATAATTGGAGCTGGACCCGCAGGAAGCTTTTTGGCATATAAATTAGGAAAAAAAGGATTATCTGTATTACTTTTAGAAAAAGAGACTTTTCCTAGATATAAAATCTGTGCAGGGGGACTTGCAAAAAAAACTTATGATATACTTTTTTCAGAAAATAAGAATGTTAAAAATATGATTGAAAAAAAGGTTAGAAAAGGACTTTATGTTAGAAATAAAAAATTTACGTTTACTGAGTCAAAAGAAGATCTAATATATCTGATTTATCGATCAAAACTTGATAATTTTCTTGTAAAAATGGCTGTTGATAATAAAACAGTTCAATTCAGAGATAGTATTACAATTAAAAGCATCGATTACGAAAAAAATAATATCAATTACATAGAAAAAAATACAGAGCATAAAGTAAATTATGATATTCTTGTGGGTGCTTGGGGATGTAAAAAACGTTTAAATAAACTTGTCAATTTAATGCCTTTTGAAAGTTTTGCAGTTTCATCTACTTGGGAGGGACCGGGAGGATCTAGATTTTGTAAATATTCAGATGAATATGTTGTTTGTCAGATAATTAAAGGATTTCCAGGTTTTGTTGGTTATATTTTTCCAAAATCTGATGAGATTACAGCTGGTCTTTTCACATCATTAGATACTCCTACTAATTTAAAAAAAATGTGGAATGAATTCATGGACTTTTGGAGACTTGATAAAAATATAAAGCCAAAATATGCACTTATTCCGATCCGAAATTTCAATAAACCAATTGCTAGAAAAAATATTTTACTTGTTGGTGATGCTGCTGGACTCGCAGATCCCTTTACAGGAGAAGGAATATATTATGCTATTATTAGTAGTATGATTGCATCAAAAGAAATAATAAAATATATTAAAAATAAGGATTATGATTTATCTTATGAATATAACAAAAATATTAATCGCAATTTATTTGACATTCAGAAATGGGGTAAGCGATATGAATTTTTATTTCAACATTTACCAAATATATCCTTTTGGTTTGGTTCAGAATGTTTTATTGGAAATGAAATCATAAATTCTTTTATTACTGGTGAAATCAAATATAATGAAATATCAAAAATGATTAGATATTCTATTAATAGAATTTTTAATTATCATAAATAGCTTAGGAAATCATATATAATGATTATTTTTCCGATAATTTTAATAAGGTTTTCAATTTTCCCAAGTCTGGAGGAGAATAATTATGAAATTATGGAAAATTAGTATGATACTGATAGGTGTACTTGTACTGATTCTATCAAGTATAACAGTATCAGCAGAAACTCAAACCGATGAAACTGGTGATGTTTATCATTGGAAAATGGTCGATTCTACCTGGTCATGGCAACCAAGTACCGACCCTAAATCATATATCGATATCACAGAATTGACTTATACATCAAGTGAAGATAAATTAATCCTTTCTTTGGAGGTTTCTGGAAACATACAATCTTCAGAAAATATAGCATATATGGCTTGGGTAAATACTTCAGATGCAACATATCAGCTATATTGGATGAACAATCAAAGCTTTGGTATAGCGATTAGTACAGAAGAAGGAGGGACTCAATTTGATATGAATCCTAATGTAACTGTGTCAGGTGGTACTATAACTTGTACATTTAATTTGGTTGGAACTGAGGATACGAGTACAGATTTTTGGGGTTATGCTATGGAATATACAGAACTGGGAGATACAAATCAAGAATGGTGGGGCGATTGGATACCTGGAACCTATGCTCCATTTTGGGGTGAAAACGGAGATGAAGGTGACGATGGCAATGGAGACAGTGATGTTAATGGAAATGGAGGAGGCAGCGATACAAATGGTGGAGGTACACCTGGATTTGAAGCAGTAGCATTAATTTCGGCTCTAGCATTAGTAATCATTATCTTGAGAAGAAGAGAATAATTAAAACATTCCCTTTTCTCTTTTTATTTTAATTTCTTTACAATTGGATTTACAACTTCTTTTTTAAAGTATGTCAACTCAGCTTCACATTGTTCAATTTCATGCCATGAAGTAGGTCCAGATGAAGATAAATAAGCACTTCTTCTACCTAAAAATTGAGCCTTTAGTTGGTTTATAAAATAAAGACCGAAATTGTTAATAATTGCCTCTTTTGAAGCTCCTAAAATAAGGCCTAACATTACCTTTGGATACTTTGACTTTTTTATTTTA
>Ga0209427_10005952_pt1 | contig 13962 bp, 7 predicted proteins | sample DeeMarSWOR136_30_FD_187465 | JGI IMG/M metagenome (GOLD analysis project Ga0209427, IMG submission 187465) | Marine sediment microbial communities from White Oak River estuary, North Carolina - WOR-1-36_30 (SPAdes) (version 2) | ecosystem: Environmental > Aquatic > Marine > Intertidal zone >... | reverse complement strand
CACATCGTTTCTCTTCTGGAACGAATGCTGAGTCCCGTTACCGTGATGGAGGTCCCAATCCACGATGAGGATCCTTTTCAGGTTGTGTTTTTTAATCAGGTATTCCGCTCCTATGGCTATATTGTTAAACAGGCAAAAACCCATGGCTCTGGCGCCCTCTGCATGATGGCCGGGGGGCCTAACCAGAGCAAAACCGTTCTTGATTTTTCCTTCCATGATTTGGTCAATGGCCTTTAACAGTCCTCCAGCTGCCAATAAGGAAATCTCATATGAGCGGGAAGAGGTGGCTGTGTCAGGGTCCAGAATGACTCTTTCCTTGCCTGAAGTATCCTTGATGGCTTGGACGTAGGAAGGGAAGTGGACCATCTGCAGCTCTTTTTCTGTGGCCGGGCGGGGTTTTATCTCCAAGAAGGGAAAGGTGATTTCTTTTTCAATCATCTTGTAAATAGCTTCGATTCTCTGGGGGCTCTCGGGATGAAAAGCACCCATGTTATGCTCCGTATATTGCCAATCTTTAACAATGCCGGTTCTCATTTAAGCCTCCTTTTTAAAAAATAATCTCCATTTTTCCTCAGGAGGTTTAGGAGTCATAAGGCTTACCACTACAAGAAGTGAAAGAGAGCAGATAAGAGCAGGATAGATAGCCGGAACGCCCAAAGGGAGATGACCCTGGATTTTATTCAGGATTTCCCACGCAACAGTAGTGACCAGGCCACCAAGAATGGACAGGACTCCTGCCGAGACAGTTGCTCTTTTCCAGAAGAAGACAGCGATAAGAGCTGGAGTGATCCCTGCTCCGTAGACCGTGTAAGCTGCATAAGCTGCATCCAAGATCCGGGGAAAGAAGGAAATGAGGGAATAAGAGATAAGACCTAAAGCGACGACAGTCAGCCTTGAAAAGAAAATCATTTTTCTGTCAGGCAGGTCAGGATTGATAAACCTCTGGTAAATATCTCTAATGACATTGGTGGCTGGCACAAGAAGGAAGCTGTTCGCCGTGGAGATGATGATGGCCACTATGGCGACCATAAGAAAACATCCAACCGCCAGAGGAACGCCTTTATGGGCAACGAGAAGAATGATTTTTCCGGCCTCTTGCGCCTCAAGACCCTTAAAATAGCTGCTTCCCACGACTGCCAGACTTTGCAGAGTCACTCCCAACAAGATAACTCCCAAAACCCAGCCTATAACTGATTTTTTTGCTTCTTTTTCATCTTTGGCTGAGAAAAAACGCTGGTACATGTTGCCGTTGCCCAGCGCCAGGAGGAGAGTCGGGACGAAATAGCCCATGGCCTGGACGGTGCTCATGTTGCCCAGAATCGGATGCTGCCGCGGTGTGACATTGGCCGTGATGAAGTCCATCCCGCCCACCTGATGGATGAGAAAGGGCAGGGCCAGGAAGATTCCGGTGATCATGATCAAACCGTTGAATACGTCTAAGTAAGCCACGGAAATCATGCCGGCCAGCATGGTGTAGAAGATGACGAAGACAGCCACGATGATGATTCCTGTCTTGAGTGATATTTTACCGTCGGTGATTATGTTGAGCACCAAACCGCCGCCGCGGAATTGATAGCTGACGATGGTGACGTAGGCAATGATCGTGGTGATGGTGGCCAGGATTCTGGCCCATTTGTTGTACCGGACCTCGAGGATATCGGGCACGGTGAACTGGCCGAAGCGTCTGACCCTGCCGGCGATGAAAAAGACGATGATGATCCCGATCCAGCCGCCGGCACTCCCGATGAGAGAAGAGTAGCCGTGGTTGTAACTCAGGTCAGAGACACTGAAGATGTCTCCAGAACCGATCCAAGTGGCCAGCAGTGTCCCGACGAGCACGGGCGCAGTCAGGGTCCGGCCGGCCACCAGGAAGTCTTCCTTTTTCTTCAGCCGGCGCGTCAGACGCAGACCGATGAAGACGAGGAATAAGAGATAGATGAATATGGTTAATAAGTAAGCCATTTTAACCTAATGTAAACGCGGCAAATAAGGTGACAATCTCTGGGCAGCCTCAGCGCCGACCATAGATTCTCACGTCATTTATTCCGTTCGCAGTAGTTTTTCCTGTAGGATCATCTCCAATAAAGTTTTAAAACAATTCTAAGATAATAAACACAGAATTAATCTGTTACTCCTGCCCCTATTTGTCATTCCTGCGTAGGCAGGAATCCAGTTCTTTCTCAATGTTGACCTTAATGTTCATCTTTTAGCTTTCTTAGGGAAGAACTTTTCCAGCATCTCCGGTTTTGGTTTTGGCGTTAAGAGGCTGACGATGATCAGAGAACCAAGCGAAACGACCACGCCGTAGTAGATGATAGGAATCCCCCAAGGATCTCCTCCTGGGGCTTTCTCAGGACCTAAGACCTCGACCATGATCCTCAAGAGGATACACGTCGCAGTTCCGCTGATGATCGAGATCAATCCTCCCAATTTGGTAGCTCTCTTCCAGGCCAAAGCCGCGATCAAGGCCGGAGTTATCGAGACGCCGTAGATCGTGTAGGCGAAGATCGCCATCTCCAGCACAGACTTGAGTCTCATAGCCAGGAAAAAGGCCAGAACTCCGAGGATAACCACAAAAACCTTCTGGAGAGCGACCATAGTGTGCTGCGTGGCGTCTTTTTTTAGGAATCGCTGGTAGATATCGCGCATGATGTTTGTGGACGGTGAAAGGAGATAGTTCATACCTGTCGAGATGACCACAGCGCAAGCGGCCCCGAGCAGAAGGATGCCCACGGGCGCAGGCACCAGGCTTTTAGCGGCCATCAGGACGATTTTTCCTCCCTCCCGGGGGATGGTCAGGTCAAGCTGGTCTTTGAGTTTGCTGTAGGCAAAAACAGCGATGACGACGACCACGGTCTCGACGAAAATCGTTCCCAGAGTCCAGAGGATGACGGATTTTTTGGCCTCCCTGGGAGATTTGGCGCTGTAGAATTTCTGGTACATCCCCTGCACTCCCATAAGAAGGAGCATGGTCGCCAGAAAATATCCGCCCACCTTGAGCGTCGGATGGGCGCCGAATTGTTCGTTGACGACAGCAAAATAGCCCGGTTCGAGGACCTGCTTGGCCTCTGGCAGTCCGCCTGCGGCGACATAGACAAACGGAACAGCAAGAATACAAGCCAGGACGATGATGATACCGTTGGGCAAATCCGTGTAAGCCACAGCCACCATCCCGCCCAAGGCTGTGAACAGGATGACGAAGAGCGCGGCGATGGTGATTCCGTAATTTTCAGGAATGGCGCCGTCGGTGGCCACCTCGAGGATGAAGCCCCCTCCGACAAACTGATAAGAGACGATCGCGGTAAAGGAAATAATCAGCGCGATGGCTCCGAACACACGCGCGGCAGGCCCATAACGTTCTTCGAGGATGTCGCCTATGGTGTACTGGCCAAAAGTTTGGATTTTGGCAGCGAGGAAATAGATGACGACAATACCAACCCAGGCTCCGGCCGCCAGCCAGATGGCCGAGAAGCCTGCCTGAGCGGCAAATTCGGCCCCGGCGATGAATGTTCCTGAGCCTATCCAGGTGCAGATCAGGGTGAAGACCATGACCGATGTTTTAAGCCTCCGGCCGGCCACCATAAAATCATCTTGGCTTTTAACACGTTTAGAACGGTAAAAATTGAATCCGGTAAGGACGAGGAGATAAGCCAGAATTATGTATAGATAATACGACATCAGCTCCTCCTTTTTAGGTTCTTATCGACAGGCATTTTCTCAAGCTTCAAACTGAAAGTAAAGGCCCTTTTGCATTTTTCACATCAGCCAGGACGGGTGGGAGGGGCGAATCGGCAGAACCCTTGTGAGACCCTGTTGTTTATCCAGTTTTTGAAGATGGGCTGGGTTTTTTTAAGAATTGGTTTGCCTTCAGTTTGAGATAGATGAAGGCCATTATGGCGTACCTCTTGAGGATTCCCCAGGAACGGAGAGAGGTCAACAGGGAGGCCATTTTTCTCGAAAGGGGGTACGACCCTCCGCCGAATGCCCAACGGAAGACAAGTTCACTGATTTGGGACCAAGAGAGCCTGTCCTGGTAGAGGGGAACATTCCCTTGAGCCGCGGGAAGGGTTATTACTTGCGAATGATATTTTTGTCCCCAGGAAAAATCTCGAGGGAGGACTCCGCTTCTCCTGGCTTCAGTCTCCAAAGGAGTGCCCGGATACACATGAAGAAGGGCGATGCTGGATTCGATTTTGTCCTGGTAGGTCTCGATGATATCGATCGTTTTCTCGGCCTCCTCCCATGTCTCGGTGGGATGGCTGAAGATGAAGAAGGAATTGGGGATGATGTTCAGCTCTTGACACTGTCGGATGAGATCGTGGAAATCGTTGACATCGATTTTTTTACCGATAACGTCGTTGCGGATTCTTTCCGAGCCAGCCTCGAGTCCGAACGAAAGATGGAAAAGCCCAGCTTGTTTCATTTTTTTGAGAAGCGGCCTGTCCATAAGATCAACGCGCACATCACATTTCCAGAAGAGGCCGAGCTTTCTCTCGATCAGGAGGTCACAGATCTCGGTGACTCTTCCGGGATCGGCGTTGAAGGTGTCATCGAAGAAGTAGATAACGCGCACCCCGTATTTTTGTTTCAGGGACTCGATCTCATCGACCACGTTTTTTGGACTGCGCATCCTGACTTCCCCTCCCCAATGAACAGGAGTTGCACAAAAATTGCAGCAGAAAGGGCAGCCGCGGCTGGTTATCATGTTCACAGCCGGGAACGTCCCCCAACCCGGGACTTCTAACGAAAAATTGTATTGTTCATAGGGAACAAGGTGAAAAGCCGGATAGGGGAGATGATCGAGGTTTTGGATTTGAGGTCGGGAAGGATTATTCCTGATGTGTCCGTCAATTCGCCACGAGATGCCGGCGATGTCTTCTAATCCCTTTTTTCCCTTCTCCAGGACACGGCAGACCTCGAGCGTAGTCATTTCGCCCTCACCGCGGACAACGGCATCCAGTTCGGGGAGGTGGGCGAGAGTGTCTTCGGCGGCCAGCGAGGCATGGGGACCGCCCATCAGTGTCAGTGCCCGCGGCTGGGCCTTCTTGGCGGTCCTGATCAGTTTAAAGCTCTGGAAGCGATTCTCCGTGGTCGAACTGACCCCGATAACATCCGGGCTGAAATCCTGGATTTCACGAGATATTCGCCGCCAACTCCATTTCCAGACATCAGCCGGGGTTATTTTGATCTCGATGCCTTCTCTTTCCAAGACGGCACCGATGTACAGGAGGCCCAGAGGAGGCATGGACACACCTCCGGACCAGCGCTGGGCAGAGTGCCCCCCCGGAGGTGCGAGGAGATGGACTTTCATAGAATTAAAAAAGCTGTTTTTTATCGATTTTGACGGAGTAGAGGGTGGTGATGTTGGGCTCGGCCATGGTGGTGCCGTAGATGTAATCGGCTACTTCCATGGTCTTAAAATTATGGGTGATCAAGATGAACTGGGTCTGGGTCTTTATCTTCCTCATCAAGTTGAGAAAACGTTCCAGGTTGATCTCATCCAGAGCGGCGTCCACTTCATCCAGGATGCAAAAAGGAGTTGGTTTGTAGTGGAACAGGGCAAAAAAGAAAGCCAGACTGGTCAGGCTCCTCTCTCCGCCTGAGAGGAGGGCGATGCTCTGCAGCCTTTTCCCAGGAGGTTGAGCGATGATATCCACTCCGCTTTCCAAAGGAGTGCTTTCGTCACTCAGCTTGACTTGAGCCTTGCCGCCGTTGAAGAGGAGAGAGAAAACCTGTTGAAAATTCTTGTTGACTTCGGTCAAAGCGTTCATGAATTGAGATTTACTTTCTTGATCGATTTTTTTGATGGCTTCCTTGGTAGTGTCGATGGATTCCCGCAGGTCTTTCCTCTGTTGGGTGAGGAATTCGTAACGCTTTTTTTGGCTGAGATATTCCTCTTCGGCCATCAGGTTGACCGCTGTGAATTTCTGAAGCTTTCCTTCAGTTTCCGCTAGTTTCAGTTGGACATTCATGTCTTTGAGCATGTCTAGAGAGATTTCTTTTTTTATTTCGTCCCGCGATTTCTTGAGCTCCTGCCAGCAGCTCTCTTCCAAGTTAGCCAGGTCCCTGTCTTTTTCCGCTTTTTTAATTTCCCACTCTACTCGTTCTTCCTTTTGCTCTTCATAATCATTCCTGAGTTTTTCAATCGTGCCCTCGATGTCTTTCTGCTCTTGCTGGAGTTTTTTAAGCAGGACTGCGTCCTGAGCGAGCTGGGTCTCTTTTGCCTTCTCTTCCTTTTCGCTCTCCTGAATTTTATTGGTGATGTTTTGGGCCTCATGTTTGAGCTGGGCTTGAGTTTTCGCAGCGAACTGAATCTCTTTATCCAAGGATGAGTCTTTGTTCTTGATGCTCTCCTTTCTCTGCTGGATAGAGAAGACCTGTTGCTGGGTGTTTTTGATTTTTTCTCGGAGGAGGTCTATCTCTGACCGCAGTTCGAAGAAATATCTCCGCTTCTCCTCGCTTTCTCTCTGATGCTCCTCAAATTCCTTCTCTAGAGATTGGAGTCTCTCCTTCACTGTTTCTGCGTCCTCCTCCCTCTCTTTTAATTTTGCTGTGAGGGAGGCCAGTCTTTGATCCATTTCTTTTTTATCTTCCTGCAATATCGCGAGCTCGTTTTCCAGGACCGAAATGTTGAGGGCAATCTTTTCCTTGTCTGACCGGTTAAGGGCCAGATCCTTTTTCTTGTCTTCTTCTTCATCTTCCAGCCGAGAGAGATCGTCCGCCTTTACCTGGCTTTTCTTTTCTAGTCTCTGTTTTTTCTGGATCATGTCCTCGATTTCGCCGGACAGAGGCTGAATATCCTTTTCCAGAAGAGAGAGGGCTTCTTTCTTTTTTTTGATTTCCTGGACTAAAGCGAAAAAACCCTCTTTTGGAGCACCCAATTTCAAAAGTCCTGAGGAGAGCAGCAAGTCTCCTTGGGGGGTTATGAAATTCTGAGAGGGAGACTGAAGCCACAGCTCTACAGCGCTTTTTATGTCTTCGACGATAGAGGCGTCGCGGAGGCAGGGGATGAAGTCTTTGATTTTCGGATGGAAGCGCAGGCTGGATTTTAATTCGCCAATAATGCGGGGGTCCTTTTTTCCCTTTGGTGGAGTCTCTTTTTTTCGCTGGGGATGAAGAAGGAGAAAGCTCCCCTTAGCTTTCGGCTGGCCCAGGATTTCTAGAGCATCCTCAGCTTGAATGAGGTTCGCCTTGGCCTCGTCCTCCCAGAAAACATCGACTAAAGAGGCATATCGGGAATCGCTTTCGATGAGATCGGCCAGGAGGCCCAGAGCTCCAGGAAACTCTTTGATGACATCCGGGCCCCGTTCTTGAGCTTCGATCCTCTGGAGGAGCTGGAGTTCGTGGTTCTCTTTTTCCTCTTGCGCCCTCAATTCGGCCAGCTTAACTCGAAGCATTTCAATGGTGTCGGCCAAAGTCTCCAGATCTTTTCGGTCGAGGTTTATTTCCTTCTCCAGGGCCTGTTTGTTTCTCTGGATCTGAGCGATTTCCGCTGAGATTCTGCTGATTTTGATTTCACCATCTGTGAGCAAAGCCTTTTCCTTGCCGAGCTGAACCTTGAGTTTTTCCTGCTGACGCAGGAAAAGCTCGGCTTCCTTGTCAAACTTTGCGCTCTCATTTTTTGATTCTGCTGAGAGTCGAAGCTTTTGAAAATACTCACTTTTCAAGGCTTCTATATTTTTCTGGTGATAAGCTTTTTTCTTCTGAAATTCTTGGATGGCTTGGTCTGCCTGTTGGATGGCGGTCTGGTTTTGGGCGAGATCTTTCTCGAACTCCTCAAGGTTAGCCTCTGCTTTGACTCTGTCCTTTTCGAGAAGATCGATCTCCTGGACGAGCTCTTTTTTGTTCTCTCTGGCTTTGTCCTTCTGTTCTTCAAGAAAACGGATATTCCTGGTGTTCTCGTCCCTGTCGACTTGAAGCTGGGAGAGGTGGGATTTTTGGGCGAAGAGATTCTCCTGCTCTTTTTTGATCGTCTGCTCCAGCGACCAGATCTCCTGTCTCTTGGAAGCCAGAGATTTTTCCATGTCCTTTATCGCGGAAAGAGTCCGGTTTTCTCGGTCCAGGAATTTTTCGTAGTGTTGGGCGGCATCCCTTTGGTTTTTTTCCAGCTCGTCGATTTTTTTCCTGAAGGAGAGGGAGCTGAGAGTGCGGATTTGATCCCTGAGTTTTCTGTACCTGGCTGCGGCGACAGCCTGTCTTCTCAGAGAATTCTTGGCCTTCGACACTTCATTGATGATATCTTCCAGCCGGATTAGGTTTTGTTCACTGCTTTGGAGCTTGTGTTCAGCCTGAATTTTCTTGTCTTTGTAGTAAGCTGTTCCGGCTGCTTCCTCGATCAACAGCCGTTTCTCTATCGGTTTTGAGTTCAGGAAGAGTCCAATGCTCCCCTGTTCGATGACAAAATATTTCAGCTCTCCGATGGCCTTTTTCCAAAGAAAGTCCTGGATATCTTTGAGCCGGGAGAGTCTCCCGTTGAGCCTGTACTCGCTTTCCCCGGAGCGGAACAGGCGGTGGCTGATGGAGATGTCCGCATCATCGTCTCCGATGAAGAGGTTGACATCGGCCAGGCTGAGGGGCGGCTTGTTCTCGTGCCCGTTGAAGATAATGTCGGCACTCCGGTCGCCCCTAAGGGATCTCATCCGCTTTCCGCCCAAAACCCAGAGGAGAGCGTCCACGATGTTGCTCTTTCCGGTTCCGTTGGGACCAGTGATGGCTGTTATTCCAGGATGGAAGAGAATTTTTGTCTTATCAGGGAAGGATTTAAACCCTTGGAGTTCCAGTTTCTTGATGATCATAACACGCCTGTAACATTCTTGAGAATAAAGCTCTTCTTAGTCAAGGTAAAGCTTGTACCAGAGGTGTATTTTAGACAATTTTAAAAATTTTTTAAAGCGGTCATCCCTGCACCCCCTCCCTCATCCCTTCACTCCCCTTCGTCATCCCCGCACAGCCTGCGCCTGCACCTGCCTACGCAGGTGCGAGCTTCGGCAGGTGGCAGGGATTTAATTCCTGTCTTTCGTCATCCCCGCGAAAGCGGGGATCCAGTTCCTTCCGTCATTCCAGTCCCCTTCCGTCATTCCTGCGCATGCAGGAATCCAGAGAAACAATAGATAAAAATAATCCAATACGGAAATTTTAATCAGACTGAGTGATAGTCAAGATGGGGAGAGCCCCCGCTCTTTCTCAGGGAAACTCTTCCTTTTGCTGGCAGGCCTTTAGCCTTGCTTTTAAAGGAGCGGGGAGTTAAATTGTCCCTCCTCTCTCCCTTTTCGAAATCAAATCCCTCATTTTATTATTGAATTTATTATTTATATGTGGTAATTATTATACTACTTTTTACTTTTGTCAAGAAAAATTTTGATTTTTTTTGACATTTTGCTATTATATCTCGGATTAAAGAGGAGGAAGCAGTGAAAAGGTACCAGGTTCTTCTCCCAGATTGGCTGGAAGACAACATAAAATATTATGTAGACAAATACGATTTGAGCTTTTCCGAGGGACTCAGAGCAGAAATCTGCTATGCCATCTTGGCCTCAGTTCCCAAGCAGTTTCCAGAGTATAAGCCCGGTATTGGCTCCGATGAATTACTCAGGATGGTCCAAAAGACCGCGGAGACAGAATTGTCCAAGGAACAAATCCAGCGGTTTTTATCCAAGGTTTACTTTGAAGCCAGGAAAGCCGTCGAATACAGGTTGTCCAAAGAAAAAGAGAAAGAAAACAAAAAGAAAAAACGATAATCATAAGATCGACAGCGTTCCCTGAAATTCCTCCTTTGCTTGGAAAACGGGAGATGCTGTTTTACGTATTCCCACCTCTTTTACCAAGAGTCTTGGGTGGACCATCTTGACACTCAAAGCAGATTCGATTATTTTGATTCTGTTCAGAATCGAAAGAATTTTCAGAGCCAGTGTAGCTCAGTCGGTAGAGCAACTGATTCGTAATCAGTAGGTCGGGGGTTCAAATCCCCCTGCTGGCTCTCTTTTCGTGGGGAAAGTCAGCAAAATCATTAATCATCCTTATCCACGGTTAAGCAAGTTTAATCATTTTCTGACACACTACTGACACACAGAGAGAAGTCTAAATAAATATAGAGCGTTTGATGTAGATTAAATAAGTTAACATCTCATGTTGAACTTTATGACTGTTCGCGCTCCTCCGCCTCGTATTGTCCAGCATGAACTCCTGATGGTAGCCGAGGAGAAGGGGGAATATTTCTAAAAGCCTCGCTGGCTGCTTTTTGTCGATTTGTGGCATATAGTCTATCTTATGGCTAATTGTTTGGCAGTTTTTCGGCGCTTTATCCACTTTCTGGCTTTGACTTCATTATTTTTCCTGTGATAAGCTCACCCCGGAATGGAAACGGGGGAAAATTGTGAGGTATTTACACGGCATAATGAATTTCCTATGTTTGAAAAGGAGATGCGTTGGAAACACTTAACATCAAAACCACTGGCAGTATAATAAATAGACGCCAGGTTTTGATCGGCGTAGCCGTATTGCTTATTGGATTGTTAGTGTATCTGGTTGATCGTCCTCCAGATCAAACCTATTTTGTTTACAACAGTAGCATCAACGTTAGTCTGTATAATATCCTCCCTAATTTATTCGGTCTTATTGGCAATAATCTGCCAGCATTTATTCATGTATTCTCATTCATATTGATAACAGCGGGTCTTTTATCTTGTGGCAAAAAAGAGACACATCATCATTTGCTTGAGTTGGCCCATCGTAGACTGTTCCTTCGAGTTGGGCCAAAAATTCAACATGTGATCCTCCAGAATTATCCTGATTGGTTCGAAAAAATTCCCTTTTTGGAAAAAAGCAAGAACTATTTCCTACAAGGAACTTTTGATTTTTTTTGATCTGGCTGCCATTACCACTGGTGCCTTAATAGGTTATTTTGTTTTGCTTGCTACGATGAAAAAGGAGCAAAGAACATGAAGAAAAAGCGGAACGGATTATTAAAAACTCCTTGTTACATTTTACTTATATGTACGATTGTCATGGGATTGATGACCATTGTCGGTACTGGTGGCATTGACGGTGGTGATGTAATCATTGTTACAGATAATCCACCGGAAATAGGCCAAGTGAGTTCTAGCGTGTTTTCTGACACTGATAATGTCTATCCAACCGGGAGAGTTGTAAGGATTGATGTGGAGGAATCATCCGGGGCAACTGATATTGTAAGCGGAACGATACAGATCACCTCTGTTTCGCAAGGATACGATTCTGGGATTCAAAATTTAACATTTGATCCGATCTTTTTTAATTGGGACACGACCGACCTCAATCCGGCTTCTGACTATGTTATCGAGATAATACTCACGGATGCGGCCCAGCAAACAGCGACCGATAATTCCTTAGTCATAACCCTGGCACCAAATCCCCCAGCCATCAATAGATTAGTGAGTGAGGTCGACCTCAGTTTTCCTGCACGGGGTATACCAGTCAGAGTTGTCAGGACATATCTTTTGGATTCTGGTTTTGATGGTCCTCTCGGCTTTGGATGGATCCACTCCTATTTTATGCACATCGTGGAGACCTCTGATGGGATTGTCAAGGTCTTCAACTTCGATGGGTCTGGATCTTTTTTCAAGCCAACAGGTGGTGGAACATACGATCCACCAAAAGGTGACTTTCAAACTCTGACAAAAAATCCGGATAGCACCTTTCAGCTAAGGGAAAAGTTCGGCACTACCTTTCATTTCGATGCTGAAGGAAAGCTTGTCAGTATCGAAGACAGAAACAAGAACACTTTATCGCTGAATTATAATAAATCTAATCTCTTAAATAGGATTACTGACCCCTCCGGCCGGACAACCACATTCAGGTATGACAACCACAACAGGATTGCTTCCATTACTGATCCAGCAGGAAGAAAGGTTTCCTATAGATATGACAGCGCAGGCAACTTGACTTCGATCAAGAATATCGGTGGTTTTAAGACGAAGTACGCCTATGATGCTGAGCACAACTTAATGACTATCACTGATCCAACTGGCAGAAAAACTTTTTTTACCACGAACGTAGATGACCAGCTGGAAAGCATATCCAGAGAGGGGGAAAACAACAGTTTGAGCTTCCAATATGGCGTTCCAGCACCAGACCAGATGACAGTCATTGATACCCTTGGGAATCAAACTATAATCACCTATGACAACAATGCATCAGTAACTAGCATCACTGATCCCCTGGGTAATACTACAGCCATGGTCTATGATAACGACCTCAACCTGATCCGCCTCAAAGATGCCAACGGATATAAAACACGCTTGACCTACGACAGCCAAGGAAATGTCCTGACCATGAAGGACGCACATGGTAATGCTACTGTAATGACCTATGAACCATTATTCAATCAAGTTAAAAGCCTTACTGATGCGAAAGGAAATGCGACATCCTTTGACTATGATTTTAATGGCAACCTGGTTGGTATAAAGTATCCTGATGGCTCTTCTGAAGCCTTTGTCTATGACATATCCGGGAATCTCACCAGTAAGACCGACCGGATGAACCATACAACAAATTTTGCCTACAACTCCACAGGGAGACTTACGGCAAAATTATTTCCCGACTGTTCCGCAGACTCCTTTACTTATGATGCTGCAGGGAATCTAGTAAGTGCAACAGATGAGAACGGAACCATCAGTTTTGATTATGATCGTTCAGATCGCATCTCCCAAGTGACCTATCCAGGGGGAGACATTATCGTCTATGAATATGATAGGGCGGGTAACCGTACCCAAGTCACCTATCCAGACGGAACCGTATTGGACTACGACTATGATGAGGTCAACAGACTGACACAGATAAAAGCTTCAGGACAAATGGTTGCACGCTATACCTATGACCAGTCCAACAGGGTGATTCGCCGCGACCTTCAAAACGGGACTTTTGCCACTTATAGCTATGATCAGTCCAGCCGTTTGATAGACCTTATAAACAGAAAATCAACCTCAGAGGTCGTATCCCGCTTTTCCTACACGTTTGATAATGTTGGGAATCGGTTGACAATGACCACCCCCACCGGGATTGCAAAATATACGTATGATAAAATAAATCAGCTGAAAAAAGTCATATTTCCTAACGCTTCAAAAACAAGATACGAATTTGATCATATGGGAAACAGAATTGCCGTAACTAGTGATGGTATCACAACCAGGTATAAAACCAACAATCTTAATCAATATACCGATGTTGGGGGAGATGCGTATACATATGATGCAAACGGAAACCTCACAAGCAAAAAAATGCCTGCAGGAACGACAAAGTACAAATACGACTTTGAGAACCATCTCATTCAAGTAGACACCCCAGAAGAAACCATAACCTACACCTACGATTCCTTTGGTCGGAGGACCTCCAAGACAACGTCTTCAGGCACCACGAACTATATCCACGACGGCTTTCAAGTGATCATGGAAAAAGATGACTCTGGTGCTTTCCAGGCCTCTTATATCTATGGTATCTCGATAGATGAGGTGCTGGTAATGAAAAGGAATGGCTTGGATTATTTCTACAGTCATGACGGCTTGGGAAGTGTCACCGACCTTACCGATTTTTCGGAGAATATCGTAGAGTCCTTTTCCTATGATGCCTATGGAACGCCAAGTAATATAAGCTCTGTGGGAAATCCTTATCTATTCACCGGGAGGGAATTCGAATCAGGTACTGGCTTATACTACTTCAGAACCAGGTACTATGATCCAGGGATAGGGAGGTTTATGTCAGTAGATCCGATCGGACTAGCAACAGGAAATAACCTCTACATCTATGTTTTGAACAATCCCCTTAATTTTGTAGATCCTACAGGTGAGCTATGGTTTTTACCACCTGTTTTGATTAATGTAGGGTGGACCGTATTGAATAGCGTGTTAATCTGTTCAACGAATCCTACATGTCAGAGGGCAGTGATTGAATTTTTAATTGGTTTATATGAAACCGTTAACGAAGAAAGTG
>Ga0209427_10005949_pt1 | contig 13965 bp, 9 predicted proteins | sample DeeMarSWOR136_30_FD_187465 | JGI IMG/M metagenome (GOLD analysis project Ga0209427, IMG submission 187465) | Marine sediment microbial communities from White Oak River estuary, North Carolina - WOR-1-36_30 (SPAdes) (version 2) | ecosystem: Environmental > Aquatic > Marine > Intertidal zone >... | reverse complement strand
GGGCTGGGCCAGCTGGCCGTTGTCGATCCACACTCCCGGGGTCCCCACGGAGAAGTCCCCGTCGACCACGATGGGCAGGCCCAAACCCTTGGTGGTGGCCTGGTTCATGATCTCCACCTTCAGATCGCCCGGCGAGGAATCCTTCTGCCTCTCAAACGGCTTTTTCGCATATGAAGCTCCTTTGTAAGGTTCTCTGTCACAGACGAATAAACGTGATATTTTTTAGGCTTCGGTCATCTCTCAGAATAAAATAAAAAAACCGCAGAGCAGTCTATACCTCTGCGGCTGAACCAGACGGATTTTACACTGTTTCTCTCAACGAAACAACAGTTTAATTTTGCTCCATGTGGATCTCTGGGCCACCGGAGCGCTCTGGTTGGAAGCCCCCGGAGTGGCATGAGTGAACTCGACGAAATCGACGGCTGGATTGTTGCTATCGCTGCCGTTCGGGCTTCTACCCAAGCTGGATCCCGCAGCGACTGCGGGCGCACCCCCACCACCCACCTCCCCACCATCGCCATACCACATAGCGTCGATATCTTTTTGCCCATCCGCCGACAGATGAAGATCATCTCCCTCATGATCGAGGCTTAACTGAGAATAATCTTGACCATACTCGATAACCTGAACACCTGAAGGCACAGTCCACCGGTCAGTAAAGCATTTCCCGTCGTGGTCTTTGCTATCGTCCAAATCGTTAACCAACAACAAATATCCACCAGCAGGAATGAAAGTACCCGTCACAAAGACCAGATCACGGCTTTTGGCATTTCCCATGAGAGGATGATCGGCCATTATCCATCCGCTGATGTCCATATCCTCCGTTCCTAGATTGTACAGCTCAATCCACTGTAGGTCGTCGTCAAGATCGTCGGTGTCCCCATGGTACATCACCTCGTTGATCACTACCTGAGCTTGGCAAAAACCGATGGCGAAAAGAAAAACGATTGTGATGAACAGAGGAAGAAAAATCTTCATGGTGCTCTTCACCCCCTGGGCAACTCTTTACTGCTGGGAGAATCGAACTACAATATATCAACAGATGACAATGATGTCAAGGGTTTTTGTCCATTTTTTTATCGAAGAAGATGGGATCGCCAGATTGTTCTAACCTGTATAAAATTAGTGGATTAAGAGTTGAACACGGAAGATTTTTACGACCAAACCCTTCCTTGACGAGTTCCTGTAAGGCTATGGGGATGGATGCATACATTCCCACGGGGAGATCTTCTATCTCGGATTTTCCAGCCGCTTCTCCATGACCACATCAAATCCCCAAGGTTTATCTATCTTGCCGGTGATACCGTATCCCAACTTCTCGTAAAAGGTGATAGCCCACAAGGCTATCCCTAAGGTGTGCAGCTTTACTCGGCAGAGACCTTTCTCCATGGCCCTTTGTTCCAGATGCCTCACCAAAGCAGTTCCTATTCCCCTCCTCTGGTATTCCGGAAGGATGTAGACCCAGTGAATCTGGCCCATATCCACACCTTCTACGGACAGAGCGGCGACGCCAACGATGACATCCTCACTTCTATAGACGAAGAACTGCATTCTCTCAAAAAGAGCATGGAGTTCCTGGAGAGACAACACAGGATCTTTGAAATGCTCTTTCAGAAAGACGCTCTGATACGCCTTTCGATTGCTGGTGTTGATAACGAACAGAATATTTTCAACCTCTTCGATGGACGCTTTCTCGATCACTTAGGGTTACCTCATGAACTTTAAACGCCTTCAGGAGTTTCGATCGATGAGGACATCACACCCGTTCTTTTCGCGGGGGCTCACGAAGCGATCCTCTTCGGCGCTCATCTGAGAACCACCAACTTTTTGGTATCAACAAGATGCCCAGCTGTGAGACGATAGCAATAAATACCACTAGCCACCTTTTCGCCCTCCGCGTCTTGTCCATCCCATTGGATGGTATAAGCCCCCTCCTGCTGCAATTCTTGAACCAAGGTCCGAACGAGCTGTCCGGAAATGTTGTAAATGTGAAGGGTCACATATGAGGGAACATGAATCTGATATCCGATCTCTGTGGCCCGATTACATGGATTGGGATAGTTTTGATCCAGATGAAACGAAACCGGCACTGGATATTCCTCATCTCCGTTCTTTTCTCCCACGTCAATGGCTTCTATGGTAACTGTATCGCGTTTTGTAGAGTCGACGTGAGCCCATATTATGATTGTGTCGTTGGAATGCACACCAATCTGATTGTTTACGTCGCTGCTGAAGGAGGCCACAGTTACCATACCGCGATAAAGACCCGTCGCAGCGCCCGTTTCAATGAGAGCCACTCCTATACCATGGGGATCCTTCTGGCTAGTGATGATGACTAAAGCGGGCTCGATGAAGGAGCTATTCCAATCGACGCCCTCTAGCTGGAGGTAGAGCGAGTCTCCGATTCCCAACCTGCGCATAACTGGGAGAGCGTAGCTGCTATCGCTCATCGCGGCCACCGAACTTACCTCTGAGGGCTCTCCGGGAATGCTGTCGCGGGGGGAACTGAGGAAGGGAAAGAAGTTGCAGTCCCCCTGAATAAGAAAGGCTATAGATAAAACGTCCGTCAGCCACCAGAAGTTGTTGCTCAGATCGATGCTCTGTGTTGTGGTATTGATAACCTCATAGTCTCCCGTTTGATATGTATTGCAATAAATGTGGTTATGGTTGGCGGTGACTGGACCCGAGTCGGAAATAAGATACACGCCGTCGACGTTGTCCAATATGATGTTGGCGCTTACCGTCGGAGAGGAGTTTCCTAAAGTACGCACTCCTCCCCCGAAAGCGCCCACATTGGAAACAATCGTATTGTGCTTGATCAATGGGGCACAGTCGTAGCAGCATGCAATGCCAGCCCCATTCTCTCCAGCGATGTTCCCAATGACCACGTTGCCCATAATTGTGGGCGAAGATCCCATGTAACAGTCAAGCCCCGCCCCGGTTTGTATTACATGATTGCCCTTAACGAAATTATAGCGAATCACTGATGAAGAGTGATCGTTAAAAACGCCTCCACCCCATCGAGCAGTGTTGTGGGAAATGGTGTTGCTGTCGATGACCGCTGAGGAATAATAACAATAGATGCCTCCGCCAAAACGAGAAGCGGTATTTTGAGCGATGTGGTTGTCGACGATCCTCGGGGCTCCCAAATGACAATAAATGCCGCCCCCAGACCCGGTGCCTCCCTCGACAGCATTTTCCCTAATGACGTTGCCCTTTATCAACAAGAATGACTCACTGCAATAAATGCCGCCACCATTGGAACTCCATCCGCCGGTAATAGTGAAGCCGGAGGTCACCGTGAGGTTGTCAAGGTTTTGACAATCCAGCACCCTTTCGGTCATATTGGCGTCGATGACCGTTGACAATGTCCCTTCCTCACTGGTCAAAACCACACCGTTCTTCATGATTATAGGAAAAACCTCTCCCGACGAGGTATCATATTCTCCCGGTGCAACGAGGACAGAATCGCCCTCTGTTGCTGAATCTTCCACGGCTGCTTTAATGGTTATAACCTCAGCAGGTACATACCATGTTTTCGCCTGAGCGCTGTTTCCCGAGATCACCGCACACATAGAAAGAAGACCAATTGAAAACCTAATCCTGGCAGAGACCTTCGTTTGGCACTGGGCCCACTTCTTTCCTCGACGATTCATCATGATCATCTTCACTCTGTTCAGTTTCCCTCCTTCGGCCCGTCTTCTATGAATACGCAGACCAGCTCTTTTTGTTACCTTTCGATACATCAATGCATCAAGTTCACCTTCAATTGCCGGATGATTTAAAGAACTCATAGAAAAAGCCCGATCCACCCCCGGATCGGGCTCGTTAAATATCATCATTCAGATGCATCCTGGAACTCTACTGGGATGCTCCCCGATTTTCCAAATCCAGAAGATATTCTTTGCGCCACAAACCGCCGTCATAGCCCCCTAATGTCCCGTCGCTCTTGATCACTCGATGGCAGGGCACCACAATGGCTACAGGATTTTTGCCATTAGCCCTTCCCACCGCTCGATGTGCCTGGGGTTTCCCCACTGCTCGGGCGACCTGGCCATATGATGCGGTTTCTCCATAAGGAATGTCCAACAGTTGTCGCCACACCGCCATTTGAAAGGGCCTCCCCCTCATGTCCAGGGATACGGAAAAGGTCTTTAGGAGTCCTTTGAAGTATTGATTCACCTCGAACTCAAGCTGATCCAAAACCGCTTTTGGGTTGCCAGTCATTTCCAGATTGTGCCGTTTCTGAATTTGAGTTGTGATTTTGTCGAGACTGCCTCTATCTTGAAATTCAAGGAGACAACACCCCTGCCCTGTGGCGCCGGCTATCAACTTGCCCACAGGGCTTTCCAAGTCTCTGTAGAAAATTTGATCCGTATGCATGATATTTTCCGCGGTCTTGACCTCTGCTCAATCCCTAAATTTTTTAGCCAACATAGCCACCCTTCTCCCCAACTTAGCGGCATTAGCGGCAGTCTTCTTATCGGGAGCTCCGGTGCAGGCAATCCCATAGTGACCAGTGGCATCCAAAGGATCACCTGCGATGATCATTCCATAGATGAGCAGAGCCTGAATGATGGAGAAGATGGTGGTTTCTTTGCCCCCGGAGGGATCGGCGGAGGTGGCGAAGGCCGCCCCAATTTTGTCCTCCATTTTGCGGCGGATGCCCACATATTTGTCGAAAACCTCCTTCAGCTCCGCGGCCATGGTCCCGAAATATACGGGTGAGCCGGCGATGATGCCATCGGAGGTCACAAAATCCTCCTTTTTCACTTCGGAGACCTGCTTCAAGACACATTTTACACCTTGGACCTCTTGAACGCCTTTGGCAATTTCCTCGGCCAGCTTTTTGGTGTGACCCGTTCGTGAATAATACATCACCAGGATCTGCATAGTACCCACCTTTGTCTAAAGATTCATTCTTGTTGATCACCAGATTCTATCAGGGAAATCATCTCGGCCACCTCGGTGGTGGGCAATTTGCAGACGTAGTTCTCACACACATAGGCAGTGGCTTTGCCATCCACCGTCGTTTGTCCTTTTATCATGGGCGCTAGCTGCTCGATGGCCTGACCTTGCTTGCCCTCAGGGTGGAGGATGAGAATCTTGTTCGGAAGGAAGCGACTGCGAAGGGCTCCTAACATCTCTTGTGTATCCTCCCCGGCCGAGTTTCCAGCGATGACAACCTCCTTTATCGGGCCCAAGGCAAAATCCAGGGCGATGAGAAATTGAGAATACCCGGTTGGCGAGCCGCTGACTTGGCCTCCGAACCTCTCCATGAGCTGGGCAGCCTTTTTCTCCAGCTCCTGCCTCATGGTCATCCGGCCGAGACGCATGAGATTCAGGGCGGCCACCGAATTGCCAGAGGGTATGGCGCCGTCGTAAGCCTCTTTGGTCCTGGCAATAAGATGTTCACCATCGTCGCCGGTAAAATAGAGTCCGCCGGCCTCCTCATCCCAGAACAACTCCATCATATCATCTGTGAGGGCTAGCGCCTCTTGGAGATAGCGGACTTGAAAGGTCGCTTCGTAAAGCTCGATCAATCCCCATACGAAGAAGGCGTAATCGTCCAAATAGCCCAGGAGCGCTGCTTCGCCCTCCCGGTAACGGTGCAGCAGCCGACCATCCTCACGGCGCAACTTCTCAAGGGAGAAATCGGCAGCTCGACTGGCGGCATCAGTGTATTCCGGCCTGTTGAGTACTTGAGCGCCTCTGGCAAGGGCTGCGATCATTAGGCCGTTCCAATCGGTAAGGATCTTATCGTCCTTGGAGGGGTGAATCCTCCCCTGGCGAGCTACAAAGAGCTTTTGACGGGACTGTTCTCGTATCTTTTCCAGCTCTTCTGGAGAAACACATTCGCCCTCAGCAAATGCTTCAAGAGATTCTACCTGGTGCAGGATGTTTTTGCCGTTCTCAAAATTGCCCTTTTGAGTAACGCCATAAAAACGGCCCAGGAGTTCTCCCCACTGCTGCCCGAGGATGGCTGTCATTTCCTCCTTTGTCCAGATGTAAAATTTCCCCTCCTCATATTCGCTATCGGCATTTTCCGAGGAGTAAAATCCTCCTTCAGGAGAGGTCATATCCCTGAGGACATAGGAGAAGATCTGCCCAGCCACTTGTGAATATCGCTGCCGCCCGGTGGCCTGATAAGCCTCCAGGTAGACAATGGCCAGCATAGCCTGGTCATAGAGCATCTTCTCGAAGTGCGGAATCAGCCACTGGGAATCGGTGGAGTACCTGTGGAATCCATAGCCGAGGTGGTCATATATTCCGCCGTGGCTCATGGCATCAAGCGTTTTCTCGACCATGACCAGGGCCTCCTTTTCACCCCTGCGCTTCCACCAGCGGAGAAGAAGCGATAGATTATGAGGGCTGGGAAACTTGGGAGCCAAGCCGAATCCGCCGTGCGCCTCGTCGAAAGAGCTCGAAAATCGCTTGTAGGCCCGATGCATATCCTTTTGGGAGAGAGCACCACTCTGTGAAGACGAGGACAGATCTCGAACCGCGTGGGCAATCTGCTCGCCAACCTGAAGAATTCGCGCGCGATCGCTCTCCCAAAGATCGACGATCTGCCCAAGAATCTGGGGCAATCCTGGGCGCTCGAATTTCGCCTCCTTGGGAAAATATGTGCCGGCGAAGAAGGGATTCTTATCCGGCGTCATGACGATGGTCAGGGGCCAGCCCCCGGAGCCGGTCATGGCCTGACAGACAGCCATGTAGATGTTGTCGATGTCTGGGCGTTCCTCCCGGTCCACCTTGATGGCCACAAAGTGCCGGTTCATCAGTTGGGCGATTTCCTCGTCTTGAAAGGATTCCTCCTCCATCACATGACACCAATGACAGGCGGAGTATCCGATGGACAGGAAAACGGGCTTGTCCTCCTTTTCTGCTTTTGAGAAAGCCTCTTCGGTCCAGGGATACCAATCTATGGGATTGTCGGCATGCTGCAGAAGGTAGGGACTCTTCTCAAAGATGAGCTTATTATGCCGAGGTCTTCCACGGGGGGGAATCATTTTGGAGCTGCGAGAATTTTTTCTTCCCTCAGCTTTCACTTCACCCTCCTAGGGGAATTCGCTGATGCCAAGAAAAATGACCGCCAGGCCACAGCAGATGACAACAATGAGACCAGAAAAGCTGTTATATTTGGCCTGCGTTTCAGAGCGTTTCTCAAGTCATAGGGCACCATCCAGCTCTGTTGGCCGATGGTCAGGGCAATTTCTTCACCAATGAATTTGATCACAGAATCCGTCTCCTCAGGAGCAGATAATCCGCTCTCCCTGCGCCCATTTCTCAGTACCAGGACGAGTGAAAAAAATAATAGCGCCATAGTTCCTGGACAATAACCTTTTTTAAAAAACCAGAATAAATGGCCGTCATCTCCCCTCTCAGACACCCTCAACCACCCCAGAGACTAACAAGCCCAATCCGAGATCGGACCGGGCTGAAAGATAAATCAAAAGCGGCGATCACCGCGACCGCCGCTGTGTCTGGCAGGCTTTCCTATAAGCTGCCCAGCATGTGCTTCAGTTTCGGGTCCATCTGCGCGGTGTTATCCTCCATCCAGCGCCCATCTAATCTCGGGTTAAGGGGGCTATGATTCTTGACATAGGATTCTACCATGCTCCTGACCATCACGCCGGTGTAATAGATATCCTCCTGGGGTACCGTCTTCAGAATCTCAAGGCCGATGTTGCCCTGGGCGATATAGTCAGTGGTGGCCACCTTGTAAATTTTGTTCGGATTCAGCGTCTCGCCCCCAATCTCAAAGGTGGTGATGCGGTCGAAATCGGATCTGTTCCGGTTGAAAACGATCCTGGCCCCGGACATGATCACCCCGGCACGCATGCCCTTAACCCGCCACTCCATCACGGTCTTCAAAAACTCTCCGGTCATGTTGATGACCACCACCCGATTGCCAAAGGGCAGAACGTTGAAGATATCCCGGGGGGTGATTTCCCCCTCGGAGATCTCGGCGCGAACCCCGCCCAAATTAGTGAAGGCGAAATCGGCCCCCGTTCTCTCCCGCATGGCGTCCATGGTCACATGTCCCATCAGATTGGTGGCTGCATCTCCCCGGTGCAACCTGGTCAGGGTCTGTCCCACCGGCTCGTCCATCCCTTTCTCGGCCTCGGCGATGAGGGAGTCCACCTTCACGCACATGGCATTGAGGGGGCAGAATTCGTCCTCAAACAGCGTAATCAGACCGCCATCCACAGCCGGAAGGGAGTATCCGGAAATGCTTTTGGTCTGGGGGTCTACCTCAAGGGTCACCTGACCAAGACCGGTGAAACGGCCATAGTTTTGAAAAAGAAGGGTGTGATGTGAGGGATCCTCCCAGGGCTCCCGGTATCCCTTTTCGATGTGTCCACAGAACATCAAGTCTATCCCCGACACCTGATGGGCCAGCTCCATGGCGTTCAGCCGCCACTGCTTCTTCTCTCCCCGCTGTTTCCGCTCCTCGATCTCACCCCAACCCTCCTCGGGATCGTACGGGATACCCATGTGCACCAGGCCGATGACCATATCGGCCCCCTTCTCTCGCACCTCCTTGACGTACTTCTCCATCACCGGGGCAACGGGCAGAAACTTCAAGTTCTCGACGTTCTTGGGAAAGGCATAGATCGGTGTGTCCGCGGTGGTGAGCCCGATGATGGCCACCTTCAAGCCCTTCACATCTTTGATGACGTAAGGCCTGGCGTAGTCCACGATCTTGCCTGTCTTCGCATCTATGGTGTTTGCGCTGAGGAAGGGAAATTTCGCTATTTTGCTCAGTCGGCGCAAATTCTCCACGCCCTCGTCGTACTCGTGATTGCCGATGCCCAGGGCATCGTAGCCCAACATGTTCATAGCGTGGATGATGGCCTCGCCTTTGGTGAGGGTTCCCACCGGTGTCCCCTGGAAGATGTCCCCGGCGTCCAGCAGCAGAAAACCATGACCCTTTTTTTCAGCCTGTTCCCGTGCGCAGCAAATGTAGCGGCCTGCGGTGGCCGCGCCGCCAACGATGGGTGGGAACTCCCGGTTCAAAAAGGTGGCCTCACTGGAGCCGATGTGGCCGGCGATGTCATTGGTGTAAACGATGTCGATGATAATAGGCTCCGAGGCCAGGGACAATCCACTAGCGCAGAGTAGAAGGCTAAAAAACAGACTTACATAAAACGTACTTCGAATCGTGTTGTTCATTTTCGTTGCCTCACAGATTAAAATTGATAATCGATGCTCACCATGGCGCGCAGCAGAGATTCTTTCACCTTATCCTTGCCCTCCCTCTCCACACCGCCATAGTAGCTTTCCGGAAACAGATCCGTCCATCTCCAGGAACGAGTTCCCACCTCTCCGCCAAAATCGATATGAAACTTCTCCAGAGAGAAGCCCGTGCCGAAAGTCACGGCCGTGGTGGTGACCTCTTTGTCCTGATAACTGGGTTGATATCGAAAGCCAAACCGAAAAGGATAACCCAGGAAAAAGCGATGCTCCAGGCCGCCCGAGAATTGCCAGACGTCGTCAAATTCCAGTGTGTCGTTGGCCGCGTCCTGGAAGTGAGACCATTTGGTAAATTCCACATCGAAATGGAGACGAGCGGTCAGGTCGTTTCGAGGGCGGTACTCGACTCCCATGGCGATGCTGTAAGGATAGGTTAGCTCCAGCTTCCTGGAGGAATCGGGCGAAAGGGAGGATTTGCTGAACAGCTTGGCCGTCCCGTCCAGATTGGCTTCAGATCGGTAGGTGAGACCAAGACGAATCCTGGGAGATATCTGGGCCATGGCACCCAAGTTGACGTTCATGCCGTCGCAGTCCACCTCTTGACGGTCCAGGGCGATGATAGTGTCTCCGAAGGCTTTGCTCTCGAATTGTCCATCTCCATTGAGAAAGTTGAGCGCGGCCCCCAAATTGAGCCACGAAGTGACTTTCTCGGCCAAGCCCACGGAAATGGCGTAGATCCCTCCTCGATGCTCCATGATGTTGTTGCCGACAAAGAGGTCGTTGTCATCACGCACTTCCTCGTGGTATTGGTATTTCCAATCGTATACGGGGTAGCCCGCTACACCTATAGTGGGAATAGGGCCCTGGTCAAAGTTCTTGGCTACCCCAAAGGCATATCCACCGTAAAGATGGGAGTTCATGGCATATGTGTTGAAACCCACAAAGCTGTCGAAGGAATCGTGGTAGGGAAAGGCTCGATCCTCGTCGACCTTCACCACCTGAACAGAGCTGGTGACCCCGAAATTCTTGATCTCAGACAGGCAGGCGGGATTCACACCCAGGGCAAAGGCGTTGTTCTGGAAAACCACGCCGGTGCCTCCCATGCTCAAAGATCGGGCGTCCAAGGAGCCAATTTTCTCTCCGTAAGGATAGCTAAAATAAGTAAACGCTGCGCTTTCATTGGAAAAAAAGCATGCGGCCAAAAGAGACAGCACCAGCAGAAGCAAAAGCCCTTTGAGAAAAACCATCATCCTCATACCTCCGGATTTGCCGAATTCTTACCAACTGTAATCTATCTGCAAACGGTAACTTCGATTCTCGTCCCTGACGTTGGACCCTTCCGGGTCGGATCCAAATGGATCGTTGAAATTTCGGGTGTCGATGTAGGATTGAGCCCGCATCTGGTCAATGGTATACTTGAACCTTAAGGCCAGGCGATCTGAGATGCGATCGGACACAGAAAACCAATAGCGATAGGATTCGCCGTCCAGAACGACGAACTCGCTGTCCTCAAAGTTCCAGAAGAACCCATCGTAGATCCCAAAGAAAGCACGTAGCTTCAGCCGGTCGTTGAAATTGTGTGTCATCGAAATTCCCAGCGCCTCTGAGGGGGATGTGGCATTGCCGGTGCTGGGATTGTTTCCATCCGGCTCCACGTTATCGATCAGGCGTGGACGGGGCGGCCAGCGGGTATAACCCGTGACGTAGATGGTTTCCAGCTCGTCGTAGCCAGAGATGCGAAGCCTCAGGCGTAACCGCGTGTCGATGTTCTTAAAGCTCGTCGCGGTGAGAGTGTTGTCCTCATCCCGGTAGAGATAATTTTGGCGTAACTGGAGCCTTACCGGATAGATGGGCTGATAGTCGATCTTGGCCACCACGCGCATATGCTGAGCGTTGTCGGCCTTCCGTTTCCAAAGGTCGAACTCCAATTGGGGTGTGAAGGCCTGGGAGACGCGATAGCGAGAGGTGACGTAGAATCCCTCCTCGGCCTGGGGCTGTGCGGAATTATCAAACACCATGGCGTATAAAGGATTGGTCATGTAGAACTCGTCCTCGAAGATGGTTCTCTTGAGTCGCTGATAATTGGAGAAAGCACGGCAGTAAGGGTTGTCATAGGCTACGTCGTAGTTTCGATAGATCCCCAAGATGTTTAAGTTGTTATACTGCGTGTAAGCGCTAAGAACCAGCGCTTGAGGGTTGCCGTCCAGCTCCACTTGGCGATCGAAATTCCGGCCTTTATCCAGGATGGCATACTCCCCCTGCAGGGAGATGTTCTTGCAGATGGTCTGAAAATCCACCCCGTATACCCGCCGATAATCGTCCCACCACTCCTCAGCTCCCGCACTTCCGTGGGGACTCTCGAAGGAGTTGAGGTATTCACTGTCGGCCGCAGTTGTTTTATCCCGACGATCTGTTACGGTGGATAGTTTGGGGATGAAGGGGCGGTCGTAGATGCTCTCATAGAAGGTGAAGCCCAGATGGGTGCCCAGCCAGGGGCTATATCTCAGATTGCCACCCCAGGTCTTCTCGCGGAGAACATCCCTCATGGGCAGATAACCAGCTTCGGACAGAATTTTGTTTTCGACCTTGGGGGTCATGATGATGTAGCTATTGGCCGTGGAATCGGCATTGAGGATGACGTCCTTCTTATCCCATGAGAAGAAGAACAATCCCCTCAGCTTCCAGAAGGAGGCCTGCATGGCGATCCCGTCCAGGGCGAACTCCTCGGTGCGAGAGAGATCACCGACGATCCCATCCAGCCTTTTATCCCAAGAAAAGCCTGATTTTCGCGGTTTGAAGAAATCGGTGTTCTCCATCACCAGCCCTTGACCGATGGTTACCATATAATTGCCCAGATAGAGGCGGTCCAGGTGAAGGGGACCCAGTTGCTGATTCTCGATGCCCACAAATCGTTTCACCGTGGGAAAGGTGCGGGTCGTGAACAGGCTGGTATGTCCCATCTTGACGTCGGTCAAGGGCAATTCCTCGCCCAGTCCCCGATAGGCCATAAAGCCGGCCCGGATCTTCTGACCCCAGCGCATCCTCACTTTATGAATGGTGGCCGGAGAGGCGTTATCTAAGCCCAGGCGGTCCCACCAACGCACCTCCCCTTCATTCAACAGTTGATCAAAGTCGCTGAAAAGCGGCGTGTTGTAAAGGCGAAATTGGTAATCGCCGTGGAACTCCAGCCCCTTGTCCGGCTCTGAATAGCGCAGGAAATTCCTGGCGTTGCGGTATCCCCAGTCGGAGATGCCCGGCACTCGCCCCAAATCCTGCCTGCTGCGCAGCCCGCTGGTCCTCTGCCGCTGCTGAACGATGGCCAGGGCATCGACCGGAGAGACGTTCTGCAGGTTCATCAGGTCGGTGATGGTGGCTGTGTTGACGTTGATGGGGTCCTTGGCCTGATCGATCCAGATGTCGATAAGCCCCTCATTGGTTCCTTCTTGAGCGGCCCACTCTTCGATGCGGTAGTAGATGGCGTTCATCCGGGCGATCTCCTCGTCCATCTCCTTGACTGGCAGGATCTCAATCAGGGGCTTGATGCGATCGAATTTGCGCTGATCGAAGCCAGGCAGTTTGCGGATATCGTAGATGCTTTTGAAGTAGGAGGTATACTCACGATATTCGTACAGCGTCAGGGCATCTTGTTCTTCGATGGGCAGAGACCGAAGCTCCTCCAGAGTGGCCCGATTGATGTCCAGTTGCCGGAGCGGGGGCTCTACGGCATCATAGGCCAAGATCACCCTCGGTTCCACCAGGAGCAAAAGGCTGGCGATGATTATCAACAGTGATTTTCTGATCACAGTTCTCCCCTCGGGCAAATGTGCTTTCAGTCTCTACCGAAACGATAAGAGATGGCAAACTGATGGGTTAAGGGCAGCACCGAGTGGTTGATCAAAGCATAGTCGAAATGGACTCCTCCATAATTAAAGCCCAGCCCTCCCATAACCCTGTCGGGCTTGGTCTGAACGCCGAAGCGAAGGGCCACAAAAGAGGCGATCTGGGCCTCGATGCCACCATCCAACCGAGTCTCTGCCCCGAACCTCTTAGACAGGTCCAGCAGCGAGACCACGCCAGGATAGGGTTGATAGGCAAAGCCAAAAGTCATGTATCGGGGGAGATCCTCCCGATATCCCTTGCCCATGCGCGGCTGGTTGAGATTCCGGATGGCGGCGCCCATGCGCGTCCTGCTTCGCAGCACGGCTATTAAGCCCAAGTCGACCCCCACAGTCTGAGCAGATCCCAAAGGCTGTCCCAAATGAGAGGTTCCAAATTCCAAGGAATAGAGGTTCAAGGTGTATCCCAGAGCTAGAGAGGAGTGCACGTCACTCATCACGGAAAAACCGTGGCCCAGGCTAAAAGTCTTCTCGCTCTGCAAATCCTCGTCCCCATAGGTGACCGAGAACTTCTGAAAACCCAAACCCATCACGCCATACTTGGGCAAAGGAACGGTGACGCCGGCGGCCATGTGCTCCAGAAAATCCAGTCCGTAGGGTCGATGGTAAGAGCTGAACAGCTGATAGTTCCTCAGCTGGCTCAGCCCTGCGGGATTATAGAAAACGGCGCAGCCGTCATCGGCCAGGGCCGCGAAGGCCCCTCCCATGGCCCGCGTTCTTGGACTGGGGCCGATATTGTCGAACACGGCCACCGCAGACTCACCCATCAGGAAGGTAGTCAGCACAACCAGGATGGTCACCCATCCCGCTGTTCTCCTTTTTCTCAAAGTCATCTCCTCTGTGAGAGAATTGGCAGAAAATGTCTCTT
>Ga0209427_10005948_pt1 | contig 13967 bp, 12 predicted proteins | sample DeeMarSWOR136_30_FD_187465 | JGI IMG/M metagenome (GOLD analysis project Ga0209427, IMG submission 187465) | Marine sediment microbial communities from White Oak River estuary, North Carolina - WOR-1-36_30 (SPAdes) (version 2) | ecosystem: Environmental > Aquatic > Marine > Intertidal zone >... | reverse complement strand
GACCCCAAGCATATCCGCCAACGTCTCAGAGCCCTCCGAGGGAACCATGCCCACGGAGAGCACGACCATGTCGGCGTCGAGTGTCTTGGTCTCACCCTTGGAGGTTGTGTATTCCAGAGAGAGAGTGGACGGGTCCTGCCTGTATACGCCGACGAGGTCGCCGTGCACGAACTCCACGCCGAGCTTGTCCTTCGCCTCGTTGTAGAGCTTCTCGAAGCCGTACCCCGAGGCCCTGATGTCCCTGAAGAGGATGGTGACCGCGGCGTCGGGCTTCTTGAACTTCTTAATTATAGTCGCGTTCTTGATGGCCGACATGCAGCAGTGCTTTGAGCAGTAGGGGTTCACCTCGGGGTCCCTGCTGCCGGCGCACTGGATCATGGCTATCCGCTGGGGAACCTTCCCGTCGGATGGCCTCGTCATGATGCCGCCCGTCGGGCCAAGGGGGTCTACCATCCTCGCCAGCTGGAACTGGGTCAGCACGTCCTTGTCACCAAAGCCGTACTTCGAGACATCGGTGGGATCGAAGTCCTGGAATCCAGTGGCGACAATGATGGATCCGACCTCGAGCTCCAGCTCCCCAGGCGCCTCCTCGAAGTTGATGGCCGATCTGGGACAGGCCCTTGCACACTCCCTGCAGCTCCCATCCCTGAAGAAGAGGCAGTTCTTGGGGTCTATTACGTACTTGTTGGGAACAGCTAGAGGCGTCGGCAGGTAGATCGCTTGCCTCTCTGTCAATCCATAGCTGTACTCGTCGGGAACCGAGACAGGGCAGACCTCCTTGCAACTTCCGCAGCCCGTGCAGGCGTCCACGTCCACGTAGCGGGGTCTCGTTTCGACTTTGACCTTGAATCCCTGGTCGACGTTCTCTACCCCCTTGACCTCGCTGTTCGTGAGCATCACCAGGCCTGGTTTGCTCATCACGTTGACGATCTGGGGGCCTCTGAGACAGAGGACGCAGTCCTCCTCTGGGAAGGTCTTGGCCAGGAGCACCATAGCGCCACCTATCGTGGGCTTCCTCTCCACCAAATACACCTTGTGGCCAAGATCGGCGAGTTCCGACGCCGCCTCCAGCCCGGCTACCCCTCCGCCGATGACCAAGGCGTCCTTGAACCTGTCGAACCTCACAGATTCGGAGTGTACGAGCTGGCCGGCCCTGTTCACCGCGGCGGCTATCATCATCTTTGCCTTAAGGTCCCTGGACTCGACATCCTCGTGCACCCAGGCAAGCTGCTCCCTCGAGTTGAGTATGACGAGGCTCTCGGGGTCGAGGCCTGCCTCCTTCATAGCTCCCTCCAAGGGCTCTTGGCAGATGACCCTACTGCAGGCGACGGCGACGACCTTGTCGGCGTCTCCATCCACCTTGGATTTCAGCTCGGCGTTTATCTTAGAAGTGCAGGCTGATCCCACTTCTCCGACTCCTACGACGCCCTCAAGCCTCTCGGCGTACTCCTTCAGGCCCTTCAGGTCGAGCTTGTCCTCTAGGGTTCCTCCGCAGTTGCAGAATAATACGTATGTTCCCATCTTCTAGGCCTCCTTCACGTCGACCCTTACTCCATCCACTGCAAGGTCAACCTCCACCATATGGACCGAGCACGAAGTGCAGGGGTCGTAGGCCCGAACTATCTTCTCGAGCCTCCAGCAGGCCTCAGCCCTAGTGCTCGGATCGGCCAGCTCACCTGCGTAGTCGGAGGCTGACTGGTACAGGTCCTGCTGGATGAGGGGGTGGTTGAAGGTTGTGGGAGCGATGATGTTAACCCACCTCAGGATGCCGTTGTCATCGATCTCGTAGTTGTGCATCAGGATGCCCCTGGGGGCCTCCACCATGGCGGCGCCCACGCCCCCACGGCTCTTGACCGGGACCCTGATCTCATCGGACAAGATCCTGTCATCCTTCAGGAGGATAAGCACCTCCTCCACTGCCGCTATGAGCTCCGGCATGCGGGCCAGGTTGTAGGCCTGGACCTGGGTGCAGGGCCTGGGGAACAGCTTCAGGTACTCCTGCAGGTAATCATTCGCAACGGGGAAGGGCATGTCAGTTGAGACGTTCAGCCTAGAGAGGGGCCCCACCCTGAGGATGCCCTTCTGACCATGCGGCTTGTAGTAGGGCACCTTGGTAGAGGAGTGCTCCCATACCGTCTCCTCAATGTGCTCCAAGTAGTCGTGGGGGTCGAACCTGGCGAGCTCCTTACCCTCACCCGATATTATCCTGCAGTCCCCGTCGTAGATGTCGTAGTCTAAGTCCCCTGAGACGAGGCCCATGAAGTTGGTCTCTATTCTGGGGTACTGCTGGCAGTATGGTACGTCCTTCTCGTAGAGTTCTATCTCAAAGTCCGCGAGAGCCTTGCAGGCTTTTAACACGTCCTCTCCCTCCTCGACCAGCTCATCCCGGCGCTGCTCGCTTATCCCCATGGTCTGACCCCCGGGGATCGAGGTGACGACGTGGACTATGCGTCCACCCGTTGCCTCGACCACCTTGTTACCGTACTCGTGGATCTTCACGGCGGTCTCAACTATGTCCGGGTACTTCTCCATCATGGCTATGGAGTTCCTGGCGTCGCTGGGGAGGTCTACCAGATCCGGCAGGGCGAGGAAGGCGTTGTGGAGGGAGTGGCTGGTTACAAAGCCCGCGGCGTTCATCGTCCTCCTCAGCATCACGGCGGTCTCCGGCGGCGCCACGCCCCAGGCGTCCTCGATCGTCTTCACCGAGGCCAGGTGATGGCTTGTGTAGCAGATGCCACAGATACGCTGGGAGATCCTGGGCGCCTCCTCGACGGGCTTCCCCAGGAGTAGGTACTCGAAGAATCGGGGGGCGACCATTATCTGGAACTTGAGGTCGCTGAGCTCCCCGTCCTCTATCTCGACCCTAATCTTACCGAGGCCCTCTATCCGGGTCAGGGGATCTATCTCTACCTTTGTCACTTCTTGAACCTCCTCTTCAGCCTCGATATCGGGCTATTGGCGTACGTGAATCTGTGGAACATACCCGTGTACCTCTCGAGTGTGAACTCGTCGGATACCTGGCTTGACAGCGCCGTGAGGGCGTCCATCATGGCGAGACCCTGCTCGCTGACTCCCTCGACCGGCCCCCTACACCCCTCACAGATGTTCCCGGCCTGGGGGCAGGGCGCTCCGCAACCTCCACGGGTCGCAGGCCCTAGACAGAGATAACCCTGCTCGAGAAGGCAGCGGTCGGGATCGGGTATCTCCTCGTGGATCCTCTTCAGCTCCGTGACATACTCGCCAAGCCTCTCCCTGGGGCATTCGTCGCAGACCTGGGTCCTGCTGAGCTGAGGGACCTCGCCTTTCAAAAGGGTCGTCAGCACGTCGGCTATATCGGTAACCTCGGGTGGGCACCCTGGAATGTTATAGTCGACCTTCACGTAGCTGTGGAGCCCCTTCTGATGGGGGGCGACAATAACATGCCTAGGCACGGTTCCCTTGGTAGTCCCTTTATGGTCGGCGTAAACCATGTCGAGAAGATCTTCGCCGTTCATCAGGTTGGCAAGCCCGGGTATACCACCGAAGCAGGCGCAGGAGCCTATGGCTATCAGGACCGTGGACTTCTCCCTTATCTCCTTGACCAAGTGCTCCTCGTGGTCGTCCCTTACTCCTCCCTCGACGATGGCGACGTCGACGCCATCGGGTATCTGCTTGGCGTCCATGAGGGTGGGGGCGAATACGAGCTCGTTGGCCGAGAGGATATCGAGGAGCGTCTTATGGAGTCCGAGCATGGCCACCTGGCAACCCGAGTCCCCGGCAAGTCCGGCAAGCAGTATCTTCACCATACACTATCCCTTGCACAAGTCAATAGGAATCCCTGAAGAGCAGCATCGATACTGATGAAAGAAGCACACAACCAAACAAACAAGGATTCATCAATGCTAATAACATATACCACAACCTTCAAGGAATCCTATTATGCAATTGATCGAACCTTTTAATGTTTACGGTATCTTCTGACTACATAAAGATCGTCAAAAACTCAAGTCTTGTAAAGTTTTCATCGATTTGTATATCGTTGTTACCCCTTGTACTTGCGGTCTATCGCAAGTTCAGCTATATCGGCTGCGTGCTCGCTGATCCTATTGAGGCTATCCCTGATTGAGAAGATATTCGAGCATGTCAGCTTATCCTCACGCTCCCCAAGGTAGGGTAATGGCCTGATAAGCTCCTCGACATCCTCGATCTTGTACTGTGTGTTGATGATCTCATCGATATCCTCTAGGTTGCCTGAGAGGAAAGCCTCGACAGCTCTCTCATATGCGCTGAAGGCCAACTCTCCAGCGTTAATGAGAACGTTGTGAATGTCGTCTGTGATATCCAGCTCCCTCTTACAGAGGTTGATAATCCTGTTGGCGATATTGGTGAGGTGGTCAGCGATCCGCTCTATCCTGTGAACGAGGGTCTGATAGTCGAGGCAGTCTACCATATCTAGGCCTAACTGACTCGCGAGAGAGGGATAAATCGCAGCGCACCTGATTAGTCTGAGGAGGAAATACATGAATTGATCGACATCACCCTCAAGTGATAAGACAGACTTTGCTAGAGCCTCATCCCAGTTGGTAATGGCGTTCAGAACATCCTGGCACATCGAGCTAGTAATAATATGCATCCTCTCGATGCCTGAGACGACCGAAGCCATTGACTCATCCATCAGGCTCTGAAGTATAATCTGGCTGGCTGTCGACTCGATGATCCTGAGATAAAGGGACGTGGTGACGCTACGGATTGCTCTGTTTTGTTCGACCGAGAAGATACGCCTTGTCTTCAGCTTAATTGTGTTGTATCCATTCAAGTAGCAGCCGATAATGCTCCTGATTATTGATTCTTCTGTAGTGTCAGGATCTATGGGTAAAATTATCTCCTTCTGATTATCGCTGGTACCGACTCCCGGGTGAATGATAAGTGATAAATCGCGTTGGATCAGCATTGTTACGTCGTCGCCTTTATCCAAACTACTCATTTTCAACCATTCTTTTGGGAGAGACACGACGAGCGAGTATTTACCTAATGACATTATTTTTCTAGTCTCCATGATCATCCTATACCACATAGAAATAAGTGATATATAAGGATATTAACTATTTTCCTATTTTTAGAAAAGATACCGAAAACACAATGAGGATATATACTAATACTAATGATATTAGCTAAAGGTATATGCTATACTTGATAGTTGATATTATCTGGAGGTAAAGGGAGAAAAATGGAGACTATAAAAAACAAGTTCGATGAAATAACGATCAACTTCGAGAAGATAAACGATCTCTCGCCTGAGCTGATGGAGGCCTGGGATAGCTTCACATCGATGACCGACGTTGACGGCGCCCTGAATAGGAAGCGCAAGGAGTTGATAGCAATCGCTTTGTCTGTATACGCGAAGTGCCAGTGGTGTATCGCATATCATGTGAAGAAGGCTTTAGATCAGGGGGCGAAGAAGCAGGAGATCATCGAGGCCGCCTGGGTGGCCGTTCTTTTAGGGGGCAGTCCGGCGCTGATGCATGCGCAGCTCGTGCTCAAGGCCTTGGAGGAATTCCAAGGCATGTACGAAGAGGGCGAGTTCGTCCCAACTAAGAGAGTTAGGAAGAAAAAGAAACACGAGCTCCTCGAACTGAGGAAAGAGCTAAACGATTACGTCAGGATGATCTGCGATACCTCTGAGATAATGTGCCATGGCTCAACTCGGCGTAGGCTCGCACTCAACATAGCCAGGACGGATGGGAGCGTCCTCAAACGCCTAGTGACCAATGAGTGCGAGGAACGCGGGTGGTCGAGATCCCAAGTCGAGGCCGTCATAATGGGCGATCAAAGGGGGATGACGTAAATGGGGAAAATGATATCTCTATTCGAAGAAGCGTCGATTGGTACCAAGAGGATAGGCCAGCTCTCGCCTGACCTGATGAGAGCCTGGCATAACTTTATGGATGTGACTGAGGGGAAAGGAGCACTCAGCCTCAAGGAGAAGGAGCTTATTGCAATCTCACTCGCGATTAATTCAATGTGCGATTGGTGCATCGTAACACACGTCAAGAAGGCACTGGAACTCGGGGCAAACCAGCAGGAAATATTAGAGGCAGCATGGACCTCGGTCTTTATGGGAGGGGATCCATCCCTCATGTACGCCCAGATTGTTGTACAAGCCCTAGAGGAGTTTGGTGACCTCAGACCAGAAGAACCCCTATTCTTCGGCCCTGGGTTGAAAAACGACGAAGTCGATGGGAAATTCCAAAAGCTCTACATTCAGCTGAAGGACTACGTAGAGACAATATGCAACAAGGCCGAAGCACTTTACGATGAAAATTCAGACCGTATTAATTTCGCCCTCAAGGTCGCAGAAGAAGACGGAGACTCGCTGGAGAGCTTGGTGATTGAGGAGTGCGAAAATAGAAGATGGGAGACCCCATCGGAATCCAAATCTAGTTAGAGGAGGTGAGATGTGCGAAATGAAAAGACTTGAACGCGAGGAAGATGAAGACATCATCTACTTTGGTCCAGGTTTATCGACTGAGGAGATAGACAAGAAGTTCGACGACCTTTATAAGAAGCTCATAGAGTATAGGGAAGAACTCTTCAAACTTGTATCGGTTGTCTGCCCCAATCCTGAAGATCAAGTAAGACTGGCTCAGAACATCGGCGAAACCGATGGCAATCTTCTGCCCCGCCTGATAACAGAGGAGTGCGAGAAGCGACGCCTCAAGAAGCTGAAGACAGAGGTGTTCATGCCCAACGAGCTCGAGAGGAGACCTACAGCGGTTCACGATATCACGATCTCACATGAAATCGACGCCGTGATGGTGGGGAACATCCCAGAGATGATCCTCGAGGTCAAAGGGGAGGAGCCTCAACCCATGCTGATACACAAGAGCAGGTGCAGCTACGGCAAGTTGGGAGTCGTCATGTTCTCGATCTGCGGCGATCCGATAAAGGGAATTGCCCTGTTCATACCGGACAGTAACCATGGGAACGTGGGTACGCTTCACATCTTCGACGATCTAGGCTACAAGAGGATCGTCAAGAACAACCTGAAAATACTCGATCTCGACAACTTCAATGATGTGGACGTCTACTATCCGGAAGGCAGCGAATGGTCTAGGGAGAGAGCAGCCCTAGAGGCGCTGGTACATGCGAGATGAGAGTGCGAGCCTTAACATCTTCCTTTTTTCACTTTTTTGAATCGTTGAGAGTTAATATCACAAGCGAAGAGGTAGTTGGAAGTATCAATTAAGCCATTTGCAATAACTTTAAATATTATGGGAAAGGAGGCGTCTGATATGATATATATTAAAGGAAGTGCATACGTACTAAATAAATACTATACGGTATTTATCCCTGTTTTACGCGATTCTTCCTTTAACCACCCATGCTCGAAGGGAGGAAACAAGCCGTGAATAGCGAAATCTTAATTTCAGTTGCTGTGATCCTGCCGATCTTGGCAGGGCTAATCCTGCTCATAGCCGGAAAGGGGTACAGGAAAGTTGTGGTTTTACCAACTGCTCTGATACTTGCAGTGACCTCCATATTACTTATGGAGGAAAGAGGCTTCAGCTGGACGCCGGATCCCGTTATACAGACTGTCGTAATGGGCCTGGACCTGCTACTTCTGTTGTACTTCCTTTACGTCGGGTTCCACAACGAGAACGTTCCCGTAATAGGGTTAACCTTGATCCAAGCCCTACTTGTGGGATACTTTGAGTTTACGGGTGGAGGGCATCACGGTGAGCCGATAATGATGGTTGATGGGCTTTCGTCGATCCTCCTCCTTGTAATCAACTTCATCGGGTCGCTGGTGTGCATCTATGCAATTGGTTACATGGATGAGCATGAGGAGCACCTCGATCTGGAGAGGAGCAGGCAACCGAGGTTCTTCCTCTTCCTGCTCCTCCTCCTAGGGGCGATGAACGGCCTCGTCTCCTCAAACGACGTGTTCTGGCTCTACTTCTTCTGGGAGATAACCACACTCTGCTGCTATGAACTCATCAGGCACGATGGCACTGAGATAGCTAATAACAACGCATTAAGAGCCCTCTGGATGGGCCTCGTGGGGGGAGTGGCACTCTTAGGGGCGATTTACATCGGCAACTACGCACTGAACACTCTATCTTTGGCTACCTTAATTGAGTCGTCCCCGTCGCCATTGCTCTACCTAGCGTTCGCCCTAATGGCTATCGCGGCCTTTACAAAGTCCGCACAGCTCCCATTCCAGAGTTGGTTGCTGGGAGCAATGGTCGCCCCCACACCCGTGTCGGCTTTACTCCACTCAAGCACCATGGTCAACGCAGGGGTCTACCTAGTGCTCAGGTTTGCACCAGCCATTCAAGGTACTTTACTGACTTATGGGATTGCTCTGGTCGGGATCTTCACCTTCATGTTCACTGCGATCGTTGCCCTTAGCCAGAGGTTCTCGAAGGCGATCCTAGCCTACTCGACCATAGGCAACCTAGGCCTCATAATCTTCTGCGCCTCCATGAACACGTCTCTATCCTACTCCGCCGCCCTCATACTCCTAATGTTCCACGCGATGAGCAAGGGGCTGCTCTTCCTCTGCGCGGGAATAATAGAGAACCGCCTCCACAGCAGAAACATAGAGGACTGGGAGGGACTGCTAGCAAAGCTGCCTATAACGACCGGCGTTATGATCATAGGTATTGTTAGCATGTTCCTACCCATGTTCGGAGTGCTTCTGGGCAAGTGGGCGGCGGTGGGGGTCGCCTCTAGCGCACCCGTTTTCCCCTCCATCGTCATGATAACTATGATGGTGATAGGAAGCAGCGCCACGACCCTGTTCTGGGCAAAATGGCTAGGGAAACTCATCATACTTCCAATACGAGAACACAGAATCAAAATGGAAAAGGTATCAATATGGTACTCTATCAGCACCCTAACAATCCTCGGATTGGATATAGTGGCCAGCTTGGGCGCCAGCTACATGGTGCAGCACGTGGTGTCAATAGCTGTCGCCCCTCATTATGAACTCGCCTGGTCCCCGGGTCTACTCAAGCTCTCCACCCAGCTTGGCTCCTTCATGATAATACCCCTCTGGATAGCCATGGCCGCCATCCTCTTTGCGGGTTTCTTGATCCACAGATATAAAGGGGGTAATATAGTGCCAGCGTACCTCGCTGGGGAGAACGTTGAAGGAGATCCCATAGCCTTCAGGAGCACGGCGGACACGGTCGTAGACTACAGAGTCTCAGGCATGTTCTTCGACCCTGATATAACGGAGGGTAAGTGGAATCCCTGGGGAACGCTGGTTGGGATACTCCTGAACCTGATAGTGCTGGGATTGGTGATAATATAGGATGGTGAGCACGCTGAATCCGGACATGGCAATTTCAGTCGCCTATATCATAGTTGCGCCATTCCTAGGAGGTTTGATAGTGGGCCTGGACAGGAAGATTACGGCTAGGATGCAAAACAGGATCGGGCCTCCAATCATACAGCCTTTCTATGATCTGATAAAGCTCTGGGGAAAGGAGCCTTTCCTGGCAAGCTCCTTCCAGCCTATACTGGCTATGGGTTACTTCGGTTTCATTTTCACGGGCCTGATACTACTGGCCTTCAGGCAAGACCTACTCCACATCATATTCACGCTCACACTCGCAGACATCTGCCTGATAGTTGCAGCTTACAACTCGAAGTCACCGTACAGCAACCTTGGAGGACGCAGAGAGCTGCTTTCGATGCTCTCCTATGAGCCCCTGATGGTCCTCACAGCCATATCCGTGCAGGTCGTCACGGGGACTTTCTTGGTGAAGGGAATATTCGAATACGGCACTCCCCTTCTCCTTTTGATGCCCGCGGCCTATGTTGCCCAGCAGCTCGTCCTCATAATAGACATGAAGAAGAGCCCCTACGACGTTGCGGGCTCTGGCCACGCCCACCAGGAGCTTGTGAGGGGCGTATACACGGAGTTCAGCGGATACACCCTTGCGCTGATAGAGCTCGGCCACTGGACTAAGCTGGTGTTCATCCTCAGCCTGATAAGCCTGTTCTGGGCTCAAAACCTCATCATCGGTTGGGCCTTGGCCCTACTCCTCTGGTTCATTGCGATAGTGGCCGACAACATCTACCCGAGACTGACTTGGAAGTCGATGCTGAGGACCTCCTGGGTACTTGGATTCATGCTAATATTGGCGAACTTCATCGCCCTAGCCATATGGAGAGTGATTTAATTTGAAGACGATGACCAAAGCCAGACTGAAGTCCCCTTGGGTGCTCCACTATGACTGCGGAAGCTGCAACGGCTGCGATATCGAGGTCCTCGCAGCCCTCATGCCGAAGTTCGACGCCGAGAGGTTTGGGATAGTCAACATAGGAGACCCTAAGCAGGCCGACATCCTGGTAGTGACCGGCCCTGCAAACAAGAGGAACCACAGAGTCCTCAAGAACCTCTACGACCAGATGCCGGAGCCCAAGGTGGTCTTGGCCGTCGGCACCTGCGCGGCTACAGGGGGCATCTTCCACAACTGCCCAAATACACTCGGCGGCGTTGACAAGGTGATACCTGTGGATGTCTACGTCCCCGGTTGTGCGGCGAGGCCGGAGCAGATAGTCGATGGCATAGTCTTAGCACTGAAAAAACTGGAGGAGAAGAGCGAGAAAAAGGAGGTTGCCAAGTAGATGGTACAAGAAATACGATCGATGCCAGATGGCGACGTAAAAAGTTCAGTTGTGGACAAGGCCGACCTATTCGTCAAGCTCAACGAGCTCAAGGCCCAGAACGCCAGGTTCCTTACGATCACCGCCATCGATCATGGGGAGAACATCGAGGTAGTCTACAACTTTGAAGTGGACTCAGGCGTGGTCAACCTCTCCGTCAACACGGGGAAGGAGGAACCGATTGCGAGCATCACGAGCGTCTACGGAGCCGCCTTCGTAGCGGAGAACGAGGTTCAGGACCTCTTCAACCTGAAGTTCTCAGGCCTGAACGTCGACCTAGGTGGGAAGATGCTGAAGGTGGAGACGGCAAAGGAGACGACCCTCCTGAAGCCCCTTGTCGGCGAGAGGCCGCCCATAATGAGGTTCTACGGCAGGTGCAGGGAGGAGTGCCCGGCCATGGTTAACATACCGAGGTACGTCCGCCAGATAGCCGCCGGCGACCCAGAGGGGGCCTACAACACTGTCATGGAGATGGCGCCGATACCCGCCATCCTGGGGAGGGTCTGCTTCGCTCCCTGCCAGGACGGTTGCAGGCAGGAGAACAGGGAGAGACCGATCCAGATAAGACTCCTCAAGAGGTACGCGGCCGACTCGATGAAGAGCCTTAAGAGGGATATCAAGAGAGCCGAGGCTACGGGCAAGAGGATTGCCATCATAGGGGGAGGCCCGGCGGGTATCACGGCTGCCTACTATCTTGGCATGAAGGGCCACAACGTCACGTTGTACGAGAAGAGATCGAGGAACGGCGGCGCGATGCTGTGGGGGATCCCCAAGTATAGGCTGCCCAAGGATATACTAGAGGAGGAGACTACGGCACGCTTCGAGGAGGCGGGTGTCAAGTTCGTACCCAACTCCGAGATACTGGAGCTAGATCCAATATTCGAGGAGGGGTTCGACGCGATCTACGTCGCCATCGGAGCACAGGTCTCAAACAGGCTCAGGGTGGAGGGCGAGAACGCTCCTGGGATCATCGACTGCATGGATCTACTCACAGCAGTAAACGTCAGGAACGAGACCCCAGACCTCGGGGACAAGGTCATGGTCATCGGTGGGGGAAACGCCGCCATCGACGCAGCGAGGACGTCCAAGAGGCTTGGGGTCAGGGATGTTACCCTATACTACAGGCGGACGGAGACTGAGATGCCGGCGCTTCTTCACGAGATCCACGAAGCGATGAGGGAGGGAGTGAGCTTCGACTTCCTATCCCAGCCCATCAAGATTATCCAGGGGGAGCGCTTAGCCATGGCCTTTCAGTGCATGATCCCGGGTGAGCCTGACGAATCCGGGAGGAGAAGACCCGTACCTCTGGAAGGGGCGATAATCATGAGGGAGGCAGACACCATCGTGAAAGCCATCGGGTGCGTCGTCGCTGTCCCCGACGGATATGGCCTGAAGGTCAACAGGAGGGGCTGGATAGAGGTGGACGAGGAGTACAGGACGAGTAGGGAGGGCGTATGGGCCGGCGGCGACGCAGTCTATGGGCCGAGGATAGTAATCGAGGCGATAAGGGACGGGCGGAAAGCGGCCTCCTCCATCGACAAGTACCTTGGTGGCGACGGCCTTCCAGAGCCTTACATCGATATGGACGAGTTCGTACCCAGGCCTGAGAACCTGGAGAACGTCAAGGAGCTCGCCCAGGTTGAGGGTCGAGTCCTCCCGGCAAACACCCGCATCAGGGGTTTCGACGAGGTTGAGCTTGGGTTCAATGAGGAGGAGGCGGTTAAGGAGGCGAGCCGCTGCTGGAGGTGTGACTGGAATGAGTGACCAGAAGACAGTAAAGGAGTTCACCGTTTTTCCCTTTGGCCCGCAGCACCCCGTGCTGCCCGAGCCGCTGCAGCTGACGTTCACCATCGACGAGGAGGAGATTGTGGATGTCGTGCCCAACCTAGGCTACGTCCATAGAGGAATCGAGAGGGCTTGCGAGCTCAACGACTACAAGAGGAACATCTACCTCTGCGAGCGTATCTGCGGAATCTGCAACTACATGCACTCCATGGCCTACTGCGAAGCAATCGAGAAGATAACGGACGCCGAGGTCCCAACCAGGGCGAAGTACCTCCGCACCGTCTGGTCGGAACTCGCACGTCTGCAGAGCCACCTCCTCTGGCTAGGGCTTTTCGCCGACGGGATGGGCTTCGAGAGCCTCTTCATGCAGATCTGGCGGGACAGGGAGATCGTGCTGGAACTCACCGAGAAGACCGCAGGCCACAGGATACACCTCTCCACCAACCTAATCGGTGGCGTCAGGAAAGACATGGACGAGAAGCTAATCGGGGCCTACCATGAGGGCATGACCGAGCTCAAGGCGAGGATGGACGACGTGGCACCGGTCTTCTACAGGGACAGGTCCGTCCAGGAGAGGTGCGTGGGCAAGGGCATCCTGCCCAAAAGCGAAGCTGTACACCTCGGCGCCGTGGGCCCCACCGTAAGGGGAAGCGGTATACCACAGGACATGAGGAAACTGGGCTACGAGGCCTATGGGGAGCTCGACTTCGAGCCTGTGACATACGACGGCGAGGACACCTACGCACGGACCCTCGTCAGGTTCGACGAGGTCTACCAGTCTATAGACATCATCAACAGGGCCCTCGACCAGATGCCGGAGGGACCGATAATCAACAAGAACACGACCTTCCCAGATGGCATAGCCATAAACCGTGTAGAGCAGCCCAGGGGAGAGGTCTTCTACTACGTAGTTGGCAACGGAAAAATCCACCTAGAGAGATGTAGGGTGAGGACCCCGACTCTGGCCAACATACCGGCCCTACTGACGATGCTGGTGGGCCACGAGGTGGCCGACATCCCCCCGATAGTCCTCTCAATAGATCCCTGTATATCCTGCACCGAGCGGTTCACATACGTGAAGGAGGGCGAGTGAGATGCCCAAGATGCTCAGGAACGTGCTCAAGAACCTGTTCTCACCTCCAGCCACTGTGAAGTACCCCTACGAGAAGCCAGAACCTGTACCCGGCACGCGGGGCAGGGTAACCTTTGACATGGCCAGGTGCGACCTGTGCCAAGACTGCGAGAGGATATGCCCCTCGGGAGCCATCACGGTCTACCCTGACGAGAAGAGGATCGAGTACGACCCCTTCCGGTGCATCTACTGCCACCTCTGCGTCGACAATTGCATGCAGAAGGCGATAACGGGGGAGGAGGTCGTCAGGGCACCGGAGTACGAGAAGGCCAAGGACGTCTTCGAGGACTAGCACCTCATTTTATATTCTAATCTATATCGCTCCTGACATGCTCAAATCTTGTTAGTATCAGGGAATATGCATCCTATTCTTGGGTCAGTCTGTAAACTT
>Ga0209427_10005945_pt1 | contig 13970 bp, 10 predicted proteins | sample DeeMarSWOR136_30_FD_187465 | JGI IMG/M metagenome (GOLD analysis project Ga0209427, IMG submission 187465) | Marine sediment microbial communities from White Oak River estuary, North Carolina - WOR-1-36_30 (SPAdes) (version 2) | ecosystem: Environmental > Aquatic > Marine > Intertidal zone >... | reverse complement strand
AATAAACATACGTCTTTGCCATTTCTTCAGGTGTGATACCAAAGAATCGTTTTATCCTGTATACGGAACCGCGCCATCCTGTTACGCGCTCCAGATCAATTTTTACATTGGTAACCCGAATACAGTTCACCGTGACACCTGTTCCTTTTAATCTCCTGGCCAGTTCGTACGTGAACATGATCTGGGCTAGTTTGGAATGGTAATACGCATGCTGGTAGCTGAATTTTTTCTGACCGTTTAAATTGTCGAACTCGATAGTTAACCTGGGATAGGTTATCAATCCTTTTGAAGCAACATTAATAATCCGGGAAGGAGCACTTTTTTCCATAACATCTAAAAGGAGGTTGGTCAGCAAGAAGGGTCCCAGATGATTGGTGGCAAATATGACTTCTACACCTTCTTCAGTTAGTACAGGGTTCTTGAGTGTGAAATCAAAATTTGCAGCATTGTTAATCAGAACATGGAGCTGGTCATAGGTTTTCTTGAAATTTTCTACGAGTTCCCGTATAGCTTTTTGTGATGAAAGATCTGCTAACAATAAATTTACAGATTCACTTCCACTTTCTTTTTTAATTTCTGATAGAGCAGCTTCTCCTCTCTCTTTGCTGCGGCAGACCATGACAACTGTAGCACCTTTTTGAGCCAGTTGTAAAGCTGCTCTCTTGCCAATTCCTGAATTGGCGCCTGTTACCATACAGACTTTTCTTTTTAGGGGTTCTGTATCCATAGTAATCACCACTTTTTGTAACATATGGTATTACCTTTCTGCATTAAAAAGGTATCTGTACTCAGATGAAAGAGTATATAACCAATTGTAGTACCTCGTATGTCATTTCTGTTCCTATTTGCATTGATTTAATAGATTATGGACTGGATAGTTGAGTGGGGTTAACACCAACGTGGCCTTCTTGAGGGTGTAAGGGATCTTACTCCTGAACCACCTTTGATTTCTCGAATAGTATCTTTCTCTTCTTGCTTAAATCTAAGAGATCTGCCAGACCTTAAAGGAACCATAGAAATATCTTCTCCTTTGGCCACAACCTCACCATCTACAAGAATCACATACTTATTCTCCAAGCCTGTCTTATCAGGCTTATAATACGCCTCAAAATTGTATTAGTCCTATTTCAGTTTTAATCTTTCAATTTAAGCCAAATGGTACCTCTGAAGTTATCCTAACTTATTATTGTTATTTCAGCAGATCTTTTAACTTAGTCATTGTAACTGTTTGGTATTCGCCTTTATTTTTAAGTATGCCTTTATCATTTGGCCGTATTCTTTCTTTCTCTTTTCCCATACTTCTTCTCTCACTTTTTCAAACTTTTCTAAATCTTTCTCATCAAAGTTAAGCTCAGATATGAGTTCCTTCAATCGTTTGATCTTGTAATCTTTGTCTGATAATTCCTTCACAAAATCATAAACTCTTTCTTTGAGCTTGATTTCGTCAATCCACTCAGGGACTTCCAGTGTCAGTGTGATACTCTTTGTCATGGTGATACATACTTTCGAACTAATTTAAGAGTTTACATTGTATGGGATTGTCAGATCTAGTTCTCACTCACTTCTTATCACGTGTAAAAGTAAAACTCACCAGTCTGTTTGACCAAACAAAGTCGATTGAGAGAGAGGCAATCATTGATACAGGTGCCACCATGTACTACCTCAGAACGTCGTAGATAACCTGGAATTGAAAAAAATTCAAAAAACAAAAGTTAAATATGCAAACAAAACAGAGTTAAAATCAATATACGGTGTGGTAACCATAGAGATTAAAGGATGAATAGGTAATTGACGTATTAGCAGAGGCAGAAGGCTCCCAACCACTCATAGGGCAAGTAGTTTTGGAGATATTGGATCTCGTAGTAGACCCAAGAACGAGAACACTTGCACCCAACCCACAGTCTTCGGAGATGCCGATGGTAGAGATATTACTATCACTGTTTCAGTGATCTGTATTCAGAAGCCAATGCAGCCAACATCTGCTAATGCATAATGCCAAAACTTATATAAGTATGTATTTTCATAAGAATAGGAATTGGAAGTATTTGCTTCATAGTAGAGCTCCAAGAACTGTGATGAGGTTTTTGAATGATGGATAGGATCAAAATGAAAGAACTAGAAAACGCATTTCGAAAGCATGGTATTGAAGCAGAAGAAGCCTTCCATTGTATTTGTGCTGAATATTTGGAACACAGTAATACGATTTTCGGTGAGAGGCTAACGGCTTTGAGGGAAAAGGGACTGGAGATATCCAAACGATTTAAAAATGACGTTCATCTGAAACATATCTTGAAAAAAGAAATAGAATCAGATCCAAATGGAGAAAGATTATCATTATATTATCAATATTTCTTGCAAAAAAGATTCAGGGGGTCAACCGGAAAATTCTTTACACCAAAATCTATCGCATCAGCAATGGCTCGATTGCTGAGACTAAAAAAAGATGCTGTTATCATGGATCCAACATGTGGTAGTGGGACTTTTCTCATAGAAGCATCCAAAAGATGGAAAGATGTGGGATGCCGCTTAATCGGTAATGATATTGACAATATGCTAATTGATCTTGCAGATATCACCTTATATTTAGCCACTCCTGATGAACACGAAAAATCACTATATTCATCTAACATATACACTCCTTCGCATGAAATACAGAAATTGTTTGGGACTATTGATTATATCTTGGCAAATCCACCTTTTTCTCTCCCCATAGACTCATTTAATATTGGAAGTAAAATATTCTCCTTGGGGTACAAAAGTAGTGATGCTCTTTTTATTGACCTCGCATATAACCTCCTTAAACCTGGTGGTCGCCTTGTTTGTCTACTTCCACATTCTATCATCTCAAATAGAGAATTCAGAAAACTAAGAATGAGTGTGGAGCAAGACTGGAACCTACGAGGCGTGATTATACTCCCTGAGGGAGTATTTCAATTTTCATCTGATACAACCACTCGTGCAGATATCACGATCTTGATGAAGAAAGGTTCAGAAGAGAGTATCCCGAAAGCAATTTTTTGTAATGCACCATCTGTGGGTTCTCCTTTGAATAGCCGAAGTACGAAACATGAGAAGAATGAATTAATGGAAATCATTTCGAGGGAAGATGTTCTTGAGGCACTAGATCTCACAGAAGAGGTGAGTATTTGAGAAAAAATGGTACTGTCATGGTTTCTGTGGTGGAAAGAGACAAATTAATTCCAGGAATCTGGGATCCTTACCATTATCGGAAGAATCATTCTAGAAAGCAACTATCAGACTTTGTTCTACTCAAAAAAATCAGAGGGAGAAAATATGATTCTTCTATTCTAGATTTTGATCCTATTGAATATCGCCACATACCAAAAGGGAGATTTTTAATATTCTCATTGCATGAAAACCATGAACCCAGAAAAAAAAAGTATTATGTTGTCAGAGAGCAAGTTCTCTTGTTCGGGACTATGCGCGCATATGTTGGAAATGTATTTGTAACACCGAGGGCAGAATGGATTGGAAAGGAAAGTCCCATACTGTTTCCTGTGAATTCAGAATTCGTTCGGATTGTTCCAAAAGACAGCTTTTTATATTTTTGGTGGGCCTTTCTTCAGTCGCCAACATTCCTGCAATCACTCCCTGCAGGAAGTGGAGGTACACGTCCTAGGATGACTCCAGAAACTCTTTCAAAAACACCAGTATCTATTCCAGAAACAGATATACGAAAGGAAATCCATGAAAAATTAGTAATTCTGGCGGAAAAAGACTGGAGAAACTATTCTCTCAAAGAGAGACTAGTTTTATCTATATAGGAGATAGAACATGACTGGAATAAGCCAAGAGGATCTAGATAGCTTACGTGGAATTTTTTCTCCCTTGATAGGGATGAAAATAGATTGGCTTTCAATACCCGAAGCTGCACTAAAAGGATTTGATCCAGGCCAAATTGCAATTATCATAAATACTCTCCTAGAGGGTATTCTCCCACAAATTGAGTTATTAGCAACAGATGCAGCGAATGCTGAGAAACTCAAGCTCATTGGACTGTCAAAAGCACCAGGTGGAGTAGGAGAAAGAGAAGGTTACCCCGATTATCTTCATGTTTCTGGCAGGAGGGTTGAGCTCAAAGGATTATTTGTGGACAATCCAAAGCTGAAGCTGAGGAGACCCCCAACCCCCAGAGAGCCATCTGCAAGGTTAAAGGAGAACATTACAATAGATAAAATTGATCCTGAAAATGACATCCTCTTGGTTGGAGCAATCCAACTGAAGGAAGAGAGAGGGAGGTGTTGTCCATTTATAATAGATATTGGTCTATTCTCAATGTGGGAATGTATTAGAGCCCGAGACAACCGCCTTCTCAATGGGGGAGGAAAATGGATTGGGGGCATTCCAGTAGTAATTAGCAAAAAAGGTCGCAGGAAGCTTAAGAGAGGAGAAAACCTTACAGAAGCAGATTATGAGAAGGATACTAACTTTGGAAAGCTAAAAAGAATACCATACCCTCCACTGCAGGCTTTCTTAAAGAAACACAAAACGTTATGATACTAAACCTTTTTTTGCTATATTGAAAATAAAAAACTTTTTAATGTTGAAATAAAAATTAAAAATCAGAAATTTGATGAAAAATTGAATCAACACTCTAAATTGTCAAAAATTTTCTAATAACAGACAAATGGTTCACAAAATATCTTTTATGATAATGCGAATTTCCCTCGATTACCAAGAACGTATTTCTATTAATTATCCACCTGCCTTCTTATTTGGCATGCTACCACTTTCTTCAATGATCTATATTATGTGGTCACATTAATCCCTTGTCTTTCAGACTTACATGATCTGAAAATCCATTAATTGTATCCAAGACTTCAATATCCAATAATTTACCACTCAACCCCATGTCTCCAGAGATGCCAATGGTAGAGATATTACTATCACTATTCCAGTGATCTGTATTCAGAAGCCAATGTAGCAGGAGAACATGATCTTCCAGCATACTAAAAATATTCTGTGCCCAGCCAAATACTTTCTTGTCTATACACCCTCCACCTTTTAAATGAGTGGTTTTTCATGTCGTCTTCTCATCTTCTAAATATTAGGTTCATCAATCACCCTGGATAGGATACCCTCCATTCTGGCAGTCTCTGCTCACCCTCACAGGAAAGTATTTAAATACCCCTTATCTAGGTAGCACGAAATTAAAAAAAGTAACACAGATGATACCATGATCACCACCATAAGTAAAACCATGATGCAGCAGTCATTCAGAAAGACAACATATCAATTTGCAGAAATACCCAAAGCAACCCTTAATGACACGTTTGGTATATACATCCATGTGCCATTTTGCTATTCTATGTGCTCCTTTTGCCCGTTCTACAAAGAAATATATTCTCAACCCCTGAAAGACCAGTACATGATAGCTCTCCAAAAAGAGATAGCTGCATGCAGTATGACAGGCACAGCACACTGGGTGTATTTTGGGGGAGGCACGCCCAATACCTTAGAGGTGGAAGATATTGACACAATAGTCCAGCACCTCAACTGCAAAGTGACTCTAAAACAGTTGGGTATTGAGTTGTTGCCTGCCCTGGTAACCCACGAGTACCTGGAAGGGCTGCAAACAATCGGGTTCACCAAGATAAGTATAGGTGTGGAGAGTTTTGCTGAACTCATGAACAGTACTGGCAGAAAGACAGATACAGAAACCCACATACAAGAAATAATTGAGACAGCACAATCAGATAGTCTCTGGGTGAACGTGGATATCATGGTGGGCCTCCCTGATCAGGATTATACAACATTTCTGAATGATATAGAGATTATCTCTCAGATGAATCCAGACCAGGTGACTATATACCCATTTATGACAATACATGGGGTGAACGCTGCACCCAGCATGCCTGAGATGAGACAGGTTGAATTAATTGAAAAAGCACACAACATTTTATCACAGTCAGGATATAAGAGAAAAGGGGTTTGGACCTTTGCCAAAGGGAGCAATATCTACGATTCATCACGGGACGAACTTGTCCAGGACTACATTGGGTTCGGACCTGCAGCATTCTCCACGTATGATGGATGGAAAATTGTGAATCCAGGATTAGATGGGTATTTGAAGAACACAGAAAAGAAAATGGGGTTTGTATCCTTGAAGTCTAAAACAACTGATGACTGGCGTAAATTTGCCAGGATGATCTACGATTTAAAGTGTGAACGTTCAAAAGATTTACCATTTGCTATTCAGCTTTTTGTGCAGTTATTAGAACGTAGTGGCTACTGCAAGAATGGTGTTCTTACAAAAAAGGGCATAACTTTTGCGCATGTTATTACTAAAACAGTGGTAGAATCTTTACCTTTTCCCCTCCAGAATCCGGGCTGTGTCAAAAACTATGAGGAGTTTTTGCTGTACAGTGAGAACGTAACATCCAAAGCCGATTGAAATAGTTTCATTAATACAATACCACCATGTACTACTTCAGAACCTGCGAGTTTTATCTGTCTTCAGTCTTCAGAAACTTTCATAAAGAGAATGTACAATACAGTATTATGCCAGTGTATACAGAACCAGAATACTACGAGATTGCATTCAGCTTTATCAATGCTCAAAAACAGGTGGATCTCTTTGAAGAATTCATTGCGAAATATTCCAGAATAGAAGTCAACCGAATAGTGAATTTCGTTAAGGAGGTGTAGAATATTATAAAAAAGATAACACTGGCCATCATGACCCTTTTACTTTTTTTGTGTGTGCCAGGTTGCAGGTCAATAAAGGTTTACTCTACTGAACCACTGATAATTGGGGATGAACCAGGTGAAGTCTTTGAGATCGACAGTAATACAGAGTTTTATCACACTGGGGGGATCATGGTAACAGGTGAAGGTAAATTAGTGGTGAAGGGCACTTTGTATCAGACTGGCAACGTTTATATTACAGAAAACGGGACATTCATGGTGGATGGAGGAGAATTCCACATTGATGGGTATGACACCAATGTATATGTTGATAAAAATGGGAGCTGCATCTTTTGGAATAATGCTTTGCTCCATTACGTGCAACACTACGTTTCCCAGCACAACCTAGGAGGAGGGGACAATGGCAGGTTTGAATTCAAAAACTCCCGGGTAGATTGTGATGGTTCAATAGAGTTCGTGCATTTAGTGGATAATGCTTCCTACAGAGCGTATAATACTTCCTTTACTGACTGGACCACCTGGTATCTCTACGATGAGGCGAGTTTATTTTTGGAACAGGTAAATTACGCTGGAGATATTGTGTTCTATGATAGTCCTACCATGCATTTTAAAGATACACAATTTTTGATGCCGTGGCTCTACTTGGACGATGGTGCACTCATGGATTTCCAATTTCCTGCAGAATCTACAGTAAATATTACTATTGACAACACTTCAGAAGGAGTATCTGGCATACCGTGGACTTTAACCATGGAAACCTGCTCTCACATAGCCTGGGGTGTCAACCCCTATCCGGGAAGTGATGTAACAGTCAGGGATTCTCACTTGACCATGGTGCTGTTCCGATTTGCAGGAGAAGGAACATTTGATCTGCAGGGGATCATGCAAAATAATTCGTATTACAAAGACGTAACTATCCCGGTGAAAGACAGGAATTTCCGCCTAGTGAACACTTCAGTCAAATGGTGGAAAGTAGATATTATAGATGACTTTCAATTGTATGCTGATTCACTTGTATTCAGTGAAATGGTTCTAAAAGATAACGGGAGAGCTCATTTAACCAATTCTATCTGTGAAGGTCAGACCATTCATTTAGGTGCAAAAGATAATTCTTTTTTATACTTTGAAAAAGGAGAAGTCTGGTCGTATGTATCTGTCTGGGAGGATGCAGTCATGGTCCTCTCAGACAGTCTGGTTGACTGGGAAAAGGGGAAGTTCATATACCAAAAACTGAATATTGCCCACGGGAATTCACGGTTGTACTGCCTGAACAGTGTCTTAAAGAGTAACCCAGAAGCCTATGATAGTGCTCTCGTTGTATTTGCCTCACTTACAGGTCCAGATACTGGTAATATCACAGAAGAAATTTTAGTTTCAGGTTCTGCATGGATAGATGCAGGCCCTGAGAGTGGTATAACCTTTTCACGTTATGAGCTTTTGTGGACCAAAAATGATTCTGACTGGGTATTAATTGAACGATCTGAAAAGGAAGTGGAAGATGGTATCCTGGGCGTATGGAATACTGAAGGGCTGGCACCAGGTGAGTACAACCTGCGGCTGACGATCTGGGTTGACAATTTTGACAGTGATAACCCTCCTGATGCCTACCCTGTTTACAGAAAGATAACCCTTACAAATAAACCTGACAGAGATAAGTGGCAGCGCAAAATAGAGCGAATCTGAAAATAGTTGATGTTAACCTAGAGGAATATCAAGAACTCAAGAAATATTAAAATAGATGAACTAACCTCTAAACACTGCCATTTTCCCATTTACCCCGGTTATCTGTTAAACAATATCAATTGCTATTGTTTTCTGATTCTTCTTAATTCTTCTTTTAAATCCTGGATTTTTCTGAATTCAGGATCAGACTTCTTCTCGTGCTTATGAAAAGCCCAAATTACCAGGATGCCCACAAAAACTGCTGCAATGAACACTAAAATCCAATGGAGAAGCTCTCTATTGTTTATCTCCTTCATGACTGTGATAGAGCCTATGTCAAGCATTTTATCAGGGTACGCATTCTTGTACGTTCTAAACGATTGATCTTTATTATGAACAGCAGCCTGAGCCACATAGATATGGTATGTCCCTGGTACAGATGGTGCAGTCAAATAAACTATCCCACTCCCCCTCCTCCCCGGGTAGGACCCAGGAATACTTCCCGAAATTGCATCCTGTGGATCACTCTCAATTCCTGCAGGAAAATACATAATACAATCAGGACACCTTTTGTGCCTCCAATAGACATATTCTATTTCAACAGAAATTTTTTCTCCCGGAGAAACAGTAACAGAAGTCCCATCATTTATACTCATACTCGTGATTTCAAGGTGATTCCCACTGCTTCCCAATTCGATAGTTACTGTCGATGTTTCCCCGGCTGTGACTGTAACCTCACCTTCAGTTGAACTATTCGATTCCATTGTTAACCTGCTCATCCAGTAGGCTCCAACAGAATAAGTACCTGGATCAAGGTTGAAAAAGGTAAACCCGCCGTCAGGATGAGATGGTGTAAAATCTGTGGTCCCTGTTCCAGATTGACTCAAATATACAACAGCGCCAGGGATTCCACTCCCACTATCAGGATCTATGACCAGCCCGGATAGTATACCTTTTTCTTCTCTGCTGATCAGCGATGGATCACAAATTGTAATTTCTAAACCTCCTGTGAATACAATTTCTTTTTCCACTCTTTGAACCTTGATAATGTGATACGGTTGTGTAAGTGCTTCAGTCACTCCACACCCTTCTCCTGGCCATGTTTCTTTAACAAAAACCTGAACAACAGGTTCAGTTTCAACTACTTTTGTAACAGTGATACTGAAGCCACCGGTCGGGCAGGTACCCTGAAATACAGCAATTATCATGTAAGCAGAAAAATCAATCTCAGGTAAGGAGTAACCTTTATTCCTTAGATTTTCCACATCAGTACTATCCTGTACTACATAGGTTCCCTTTTCATCAAGCCCATTATAGTACCCTTCTGCTATAGTCTCGAATAGCAATTTTCTTGCAGGAATTTCTGGAGTTCTTATACTTTCCCCAAAACAGGGTATTTCACCAGTATCTTCTCCTGTCATAATCTCCACAATGCTGGCTGTAGTTTTATCCACATATTTCACTACTACAGTAACTGGCTGTATAGTTTGTTCATCACCTGAAAACATCCATATTAACAGGTTATCTAGTTCATTCAGCAGTTCCTGTCCTTCTGTTCCTGTCTGTAAAATCTTTTTCAGAACCAGCCCTGCAGCATATGTCCCTTCTCTTCCATTTCCCGCCACCACCAGCACGCATAATCGCTTGTCTCCTCCAGTAATGGTGTAGATTGCAGAATCATCTAACTGCAGATACATGGGAATTAAAGCGATGATCCCGTACTCTGAATCACTATACAGACATCCGCGCGGCTCTCGAATAAACCATTTATTAGTTAATACTCGATCCTCCACAAATCTGGTGGATAATCTGGTATTGTAGCGTAACGTAGCCATATTCACCTCAGGTCCTCCAACTAAAACAGTGAAAAATCCTTTTCTCTCCTGGTTCTCATCGTCACTTACAATGTCCACCGATTCTAATTGCTCCAGAATAGGAGCTCTTACAGCTTGATACTGGGGGTTGAAGTCTGGAACTTTCTGGGATATCCGGGGACCTGCCTCGCTGACCCAGGTTGACAGCGCATTTCCCAAATGACGAGCTATAACGCCATCAATTTGATTGGCTTCCCCTCCTACGATAATGACAGACCCGGGCTCAAATTTTATATTGTTCTGGGATAAAATAGGAACTTTTGGCCTTTTTTCAGTCTTTATTATGATGTTAATATCTTCTCCTGGTTTTGCTTCAAATTGCTGTTCAGGAAAACCAGTTACAATGAGAAAACAGGTTCTATCAATGCTGACTTTAAATTCAAATCGGGAGGTTTCATCAGTAGTAGTAATACCAATCCTCTCATTGAAGACAGCATCAAACACTTCAATGACATGGCCAGAACCTGCAGGGTTGTCTTCAGAATCAAAGTAGACTGTACCCTGTATGAAATCTATTTCTGAATCTTTTAATTCACCAATGGTGACTGTTGGTTCTGGGTCAGCGTATCGGTGGATGCGGATCTCACACCAGTGCAAATTTATTTGGTCACTTTTAAATGAAAATGATACTGGGTTTAGCTGTGTTGTGTTGGTAGCTGTAAGCGTATCAGCAGTTACACCATCAATGTCAATCCGCAACATTGTGTTTGCATACCAACCTTCAATAGTATGATCTGTATCTGAATCAATGAATACGCCTCCGCCAACACCACTGTTATCTACCATGATACCACCAATATATTTTCGCAGACGGTCAGGATGGAGAACTGGATCATAGCCAGAACCTGTGGCAATAAATTCATAATAATTATGCTCATCCTGTTCTATGGTGATACGCTGGACATTATCTGTTGGATAGTCTCTGAGCTTTCTAAAAGATATGAAAAAATGTCCTTGCATTGGCAGTGTTACAGATCTACTCACTTTCATGCCTGAGTTGTCTCCCGTAATTATATGCACCCACTTGTTCACTGAATCCCATGAATATGTGGAAATCGGTCCAGGAGGAGGCCCACTGTCCACATGCTCCCACGTGTAATCCCCTGTTGTATCAGTCTCAAAATCATCAAAGAACACAAATGTAGCAGCACCATTGGAAGCATCAGAAGCTGTAGGATTCCCGTAGTACATGATAATAGATGTGGTATCTGAAGCAGGTATGGAATCCACTTTCACCCATATTTTTGCTTTTTCATTTGTTGCATCATAAGATTCAATCCAGTACGGCAGCATATTATCATTTTGGGTGGTAAACCTTAAGTCAGACCCATCTGGCTGCCCTTGTGAGAAGTTAAAGTTGCTGCTGTCCAGCTCTACAAGCACTTGATAGTTCATTAATTTCTGAGGATTGTTCGTATTATCAATATAAATAACACAATGGTAAATCCAGTCATCCATATTTTCTGAATTCATTAAGACAGTGCTGCTCAAGAATGTGACTGCTGCCAGTACTATTAGAGCTGTGCTCACCAATTTTGTTGTCTTCATCATCTATTGCCACCCCAATTCAAAAGCTGTGTAGAGCCACAGATGTTCTGCTGTATCTGCTATTCAGTTTTTAACACGTGCATTTGAGCAATTCATAACTGTTTTTCCATCGATTTTTGGTTCTCCTCTCTTTGATGCTCATAGTACTTGAGTCTGTTAATGAGTGCAGACACCCTGCTGAACAATCTCTTCTGATCATAATATAACTCTATTGTATTTAAACTTTTCCTTGTATTTATGAGAGAATTTTATGTTTATAGTCCCATGTTAACCCTTGGAAATTTATCTACGAAGACGTTAGATTTATATAAATTGAATACTACCTATAAGTATGAAATGGGGATTCTTTAGATTCGATAGAAGCAGATGGATAATCTTTTTTATAATTTTCTTACTACTCCCGTTTTGCATAACATACCCTTGTTTGCGTGGGCCACTATTTAGTCAACGTCCGAATGTGTGTGCGTGGCAAATCGATTACAGGATTTTTCCTACATTTTTAGGTGTTCCATTTATGCTTATTGATTATATTTTCTATTATTGCAAAGATGTAAATATTTTCAGTATTCTTTACTCTCTTTCTCCATTAATCCCAACCATGTTGATTTCTCTTGTTCTATCCTATCCAATCAACCTGCTTCATGGCAAACGCCATAAGATCTCAGCTGCATCTAAAGAAATTGTTCTAACAGCAATTTTTACAGTCTCCATTTTTGCTCTGAGCTATCTGGGTAGCATTCTAATGTCAGAAGTTACTCGTCATCTTTTTCGTTCTTCTGTTTCGATCATTGCTTCAGTTCTTGACGTCATCCACCCATGGGATGCTCTTATTGTTTTTTCTGCTTCTTTAATAATTGCATCTATAATTAAATTTGGCTATAGCGCGACGTGGAAGAAAACCTTCATCGTATGGATAATCTATTTTGTCGTACTGATTATTATCACCGCAATTATTGGAGTAATATTGTGAATGCAGAGACAGAACATTCTCACTTGAAACATAGCAGACTACTCTCTATTTTGTATGCTTTTCCTTCAATTTTGCTCATCCTCTACTTAACGTGCGAGGTTGGTGTACAGGGAAATGTTTTGATTTTCCGAAATCTTTATATTGGTAGTATTGTAAGAACTTAGGATTGTCATATCCAGTTACCTATCCATCTCTTTATGGCATGGAGGAGTAGTGGAAATGACAGACGAATTTGGGTGATTCTATCACCTGAAGGTAAACCCAAAGGAGGTGAACCAATGTATGTAGAGCTGATAGTATCCGGAGGTGGAGTAGCACCACGGTCACTCCATTGTATTGGAACTGGTCACCTGCCTGTATGGATCGGAAACTGCTACAGCGGCTATGTTCCCTGGGCAGGGGAGTGCAAGTTTGGCTTCCAGACCTAAAGAAGTGGCCTAAAAACCCTATGACCAGTAAGGATAGGTATAGGCTGCACTTCTTTCTTTTTCTCTTTGAAGGTAAAATAGTTCAGGGACTGGTTCCCACTACTGCAGGTAATGGATTTAGAATGTGCAGAGCCAGATGAATATGGCACATCAAGACAGCCACGTGCAGGATGACAGTACCAATCTGGAAAAAAGTGGAGGGTGTACCAGCCAATACTCTGACAGTATGAGGTTCGAAGACCTAAGTCAGGTTAACACTACCGAATCGCTCTCTAAGGAGCAGGGTAGTGGACCGTGGCTGATACAGAGCCTCCACACTGTTATAGATTACTACCTATAAAAAGATATGGGTCTACTGGTCTACAGGTCTTCTTGGATCGTTCTGAACCCTTCCAGAAGACAGTTTTTTACAAAAATTCTCGTATATTCCCATAAAAGACAAATCAGTCTCTCATAAAAGGCTTTTCAGTTCTTCTTTTCCAATTTGTTCGCCTTATGATCTCAGATAAAGTCTCCTCCGGTAGGTTCTTATTTCAACGTTCTCTTTTTTGAGCCATGTTCTAGAGTGGATCATTTTAAAGGTCAAAAAGGAAAGTATTTTTACAGAAATTGTCTTTTTTGTCTAATCAAACTGTACACCAGCATTTGTGAGCAGCGGATCGTCCTTGAGCAACCATAGAGCTACTGCACTGTTAAATACTCTATATTTACCTCCAAAGTGAAGTCCAATAACCAGGCCAGTGTCAAGGTCAATGACGCAGGAACCGGAGTTGCCACTTAATGTGGAACAGTCATGTTCAAACAGACGATGGCTCTTTT
>Ga0209427_10005944_pt1 | contig 13971 bp, 11 predicted proteins | sample DeeMarSWOR136_30_FD_187465 | JGI IMG/M metagenome (GOLD analysis project Ga0209427, IMG submission 187465) | Marine sediment microbial communities from White Oak River estuary, North Carolina - WOR-1-36_30 (SPAdes) (version 2) | ecosystem: Environmental > Aquatic > Marine > Intertidal zone >... | reverse complement strand
ACCGCCGAATCGGTCAGATCTATAACCTTTTTCTGTTCGTGGGCCATGTATGCAGCCATGATAAGCATGGTGATGAGTCGGCCATATTCGAAATCAAGCAAAGCGTTTTTGCCTTTCTCAAAAGCCGGAAGTGCATCTCGCCATTCAGCTATATATCCGTACAGGTCAGGCTCGTTAGGCTGGAGAACCAAAGCCCCGCGCGTTGCCTGTGCCTTCTCCAGAGCCAACTCGCTGTCTGCAACAGCGGCTGCCGCTGCATCGCTAATAAATAAACCCGCAGGCGATTGCAAAGAGTTGACCGTGCACGAATAACCCGGACCGAATGCTTCCATAAGGAGCCTCAACCCGGGTGCATCATACATCCAGGAATTGGTAGCTTGGACCACACTATGTATTTTGGTCTTAGGGTCTTTGAACTCGATAGCGACGCTGGAGTAGTCCTCGGCAGGCGTAGCGGAATAATCCACACCTCTTCCCCTAAGTTGGCTGAGCCACGGGTCCTTGCCCCACTTCAGCAGCGCCATACTTGCGGTGACCGAAACGGGTGTCAGATAATTGGGCGGCTTGCTGCTGGGTGTCACCATATACATTCCAGCAGCTATACTATGGCAGCCCATATCGCAGCAGACGCCACCTCCTTGTTTCGTGGGGTCCCAGAACCACGGCTCGTGCGGTCCCCCATGCTCCTCGGCGCTGCGGGCCAGATGCACGGAACCCATGCTTTGTTCTACCGCCGTAAGCTGACGTCGCGCCTGCACCACGGCGGGCATGTGAAGCTGGTTCTCAAAGTACGCCGTGGGCACGCGCAGGGCCTTCGCTATCCTCGCCATGACGTCCGCTTCCTGGAGGTTTCGGGCCAGAGGTTTCTCACAGATGATCCCTTTGATTCTGGCCCCGCCTTCGACGGCCTTGGCGATGTTGCGCATGATCTCGACGTGGACCGGATTTGGCGCAAAAATGCAGACCACGTCCACGGCCTCGCACATCTCGGCCACATTCTCGAAGACCTCCGTGCGGCCCAAACCGTCCTCGTGCGCTTGCCTGGCCAGGGCGTCTGCGCCCTCGGGGGCACAGACGCCGGCTATTTCGGCCCCGCGGACCGAACACAGCGCCCGCTCATGAAATCCGGCCACAAAACCGGCTCCAACCATCCCTATCTTCAGCATTGCCATACCCCTTTCAGATCACATGTCATTCATCAGATTGATGACCACGTTCTTATCCAACTCCGATCGCCCGGACAGACACGCTGAGTGTACTGCGTATCTACACTACTTTCTGCGCCGCGACAACTGAAAAGTGCGCAGCGCTGCTGAAAAGCCGCGACCATTCACCCTTCACGTCCGGCATCCGGGTAATCTCCAGAAGCGGATGGAGAGTACGCCTGCCGGGGTGGAAGGTCACATATTCTCGTCGGAGGCTCGGCAAAAGGCGCACAACGCGCTCATTGGGTCCGAGAAAACGGGTAAGAATCGTGAAAACCTGATGATGAGCAGAAAAAATAGAGGAAATCGGGACTTTTTTTCGTGCCGACTTGCACAAATGAACGAAGATATGTTTGTGCAAATGCCCTGTTTGGGCCGTTAGGGAATGGGCTCTGCCAATCGGTGGCAGAGTGAAGAATGCGTGGAGATTCCGAGTAATTTTGGGAGCGGCTGACTTGCGATGCGTGCTCCGCGATAGACCGAAAGGAGATGAGCGGATGCCCCCAACAGAAGTCAGAGAGAAGCGAATGGTCATGTCTGAGATAAGGACGAAGGCCAGGGCCCTTGGATTGAAGCCCGGCAGAATGAGGAAGGCAGAACTCATCCACGCCATCCAGGTGGCGGAGGGCTGCGCCCCGTGCTTTGGCACATCCGACGGCTACTGCTTCCATACGGATTGCTGCTTCATGAAGGACTGCCTCAGAGTCAAGCGGTGAGGGAGGCCGCTTCTTGAGTCTTTCTTCCTGCTTTTTTGGACGGACGAAGGCGAAAGACAGGTGTCTTTCGCGCGCGTTCATTCAAATGAGTTCGTGGGAAAAATCTCAGATATGAGTATTAAAATTGCAGTATTTTATTGACAACCTCGGACTTTCCCCATACTTTTGCTCACGTGTCAAGGTGTGTACATCTATCCCTCGGGGTATACGCCTGATCGAAAATGAGGGAATCAATATTTTGGGCCGGTGAAATGGCCTAAGGAGAACATCGTGGATAAAGGCAAGGTAAAATGGTTCAACGAGCGAAAGGGATTCGGTTTCATTATCCCCGACAATGGCAGCGAGGATTTGTTTATCCATCACTCGAACATTGCCGCGGAGGGCTTCCGGTCTCTGTATGACGGCCAGGAAGTCGAGTACGAGGTTGCTCAGGGTAAGAAAGGTCCCGAAGCAGTCAACGTGCGTCCCTGCTGATCCGAAACCGTCACAGGTCTGGATTGCTGAAAACCACCGGCCCTGCCGCACGGCGGGGCCTTTTCAATTGATGCGTCGCAGCAGGTGGAAGAGAGCGTGAGAAAGGGAGGTCGAATATGAACTGTCCGGCGTGCGAGACGGTGATGGCGGAGGAGGATTTCGCAGGCGTACATGGTGACGTATGCAGGAACATGTGCAGAGGCTCCTGGATGAGACACCTTCGGGGCAGAACTCCGCTGATTTGCCATTTAGGAGAATCAGGATGCACGGTCTGAGGTTCGTCATTTTAGGCATGGTTGTGGGGGCCGCTATGTGCGGATGCAGGAAAGAAGAGACGACCCCGGAGACTACGGAAACGACACGAAAAGAGGAAGAACCAAGAAAGGAGGCGGCGATGGGTACGACGCTCCAGTGGCTGGGTCACGCCAGTTTCAAGATTTGCCGTGAGGATACCGTCCTATACATCGACCCGTGGAAAGTGGAGAACTCGCCGCACGATGCGACGCTGGTGCTCGTCAGCCACAGTCATTACGATCACTACTCGCCGGAGGATATCGCCAAGGTCAGCGGGCCGGATACGAAGCTGATTGCCTCGTCGGATGTGATTGCCAAGGAAACGGCGGGCGAAGCCATGATGCCCGGGCTGACGGTCGAGTTGGAGAACGCTCGCCTGATCGGCGTGGCCGCGTATAACCGCGACAAGCAGTTTCACCCGAAGGCCAACAACTGGGTGGGCTTTGTGATCGAGCTCGGTTCAAAGCGCATTTACTACGCGGGTGACACGGACCTTACGGAGGAAATGAAGGCTCTGGAGAATATTGACGTCGCGCTGCTGCCGGTAGGGGGGACCTATACGATGGATGCAACACAAGCCGCCGAAGCGGTCGCGCATTTCAAACCGAAAGTGGCTATTCCTTATCATTGGGGTGACATCGTCGGCGGCCGAAGCGATGCCGAGCAGTTTGCCAAGTCGGCAAAATGCGAAACAAAGATATTAACGCCCGGCGATCAGATCGATTTGGAATAAGACTCTGCCTGCTATGACAATCGTTTGTACAAATACTTTGTTATAATGCAAAGATTCACTGGACGCTCTTGACGCTGTCAATCTTTCCCCGTCGGCGCAGGGCGTTTCAATTCCTCATACCAGTTCAATATCACGTTCATGTAGTGCTGTTCGCGCCGCTCGTCGAGCTTTTTGATCATGAGAAAGTGGTTGCGTTTCTTCGAGAAGTCATAGCAGCGGTGGCCAGGGAACTTCGTCTTCATGTACATATCATCGAACAGAGCCTTTCGCTGCACGACCTTGAACTCCGGCTCTACCTCCACCTCAGCCCTCCAAAACTGCCCGTAGCCGCGGTAAAACAATTCCAGCTTATTCTTGTCAGGGCCCCACATCACCTCAGATCCTCCGCTGGTCGAAATTTTTTCTCGACTACTGCCGTTAAGCTCTCTTACCCACACTTCGTTGTCTCCGGTCTCATTTGATACATAAGCAACCCATTTCCCATCGGGTGAAAAATCGGCACCCCACTCGCTGTATTGTGGTGTACCAGTCCATTGCACTGGTTCCCTGGTATGCATATCAAGCAGCAAAATGTCCGAAGTCAATGCTCGACTCGCTTCACCAACAATGTGGACAGTCATGGCCAGATACTCTCCATCAGGGGAAAACGACGTCCCCTCCTCGGAGTTCAAGGTTTTATGAAGAAGCTCAACGGCATCACTGCCGTCTATCGGTTGCCAATAGACATCAGGTGGCGAGTTGGCGCTCTGTTGGTAGAAGGCTATATGGTTTCCACCCGGTTCCCAGACGGGGCCGCCCTGTAAGCCTTTCAGAGAAGTCAGCGGTGGAAACCATCCCGCTCCGAGTTTGTAACGTAACAGGTGCGTTTCGGTCGCAACACCAAGGGCTATCCAGCTTTCGTCAGGAGACAAACGCGGGTCGGCCCATTCATCGTAAAACTTCTTTGAGTCGGGAATCGGTACCGCATTCCCATCCTCCGGATCGACCCAAACCAGTTCCCCTTCAGTCAGTCCCAGAGGCGTCGTGCCTTCAGCCCAGACAAAAGTTCCGTCCTCGCCGGCGAAGGTGAACTGCGCGCCTCCATACACAGTCTGACCGAGACCGGTCCGCAGAATGCGTGCATCTTCACGGATCATACCTGAGGGAGGATGATCCACTTCAAATGGTACAGCCATCAATGACCCTTGGCGGACAAAGACAAGATGCCCGGTCGGGACGTAGCGAGCAAAGCTACTGTTAGAAAGAAGTTCCTGTGGATTGTTCTTGTTCTTCCACTTGACCATTGTTCTGTAATCTGTAAAACTCTCACCGCCCCAGACTGTATAGATGATCCCTTTGCCCCCGGGAAGTATGTCTGGCCAGAGGTGCCCATATTCGCCGCTATTTGGGTCCAGTTCTGTTATCTTGCGACCTGCTCCTCCCGCCGCAGAGACCTTGACCAGTGGGTCGTGATACATCGGCGAGAAGATAATGGAATCGTCCTCTAGAGACCAACTCCCTCCACAAGGTAATGGAGGTACATTACAAATGAATTCCGGTGCACCGCCTCTGATCGATACTTTCTTCAGTTCATGCCGCGCGGTTGACGGGTCCTCGGCGAAGAAGCCTATCCATTGGCCGTCCGGCCTGAAGAACGGTCCTGTGGCTCCTTCAGTACCTCGAATAACCTTTGGGCGACTGGGATTATACTTGATCGTACGCAGGTACAGGCGCCGGGTACCTGTGGTATCGACACCGACATGCACGAGATATTTGCCATCCGGTGACAGCGCGATCGAGCCTCCTCGAGACATTAACAGAGAGATATCATCGAGCGTAGGCTCAGCAAAACCCCGTTGGGGATTTGAGACAGCAAGGCCTGGTCTATTCAGCAGGCCCCTGAGCGACACCAGCGCTATGATGGCTCCGAGAACCAGACAGACCAAGCACAAAAGCAGAGCAAGCCGCCGCGGTACTGCCTTTTTATCTCTCATCTCAGTTGCCCGCTCGACATAAATATTCGCTCTCAAGTCAAGGGTATCCGAGATTTCGATCCGGGCGTCGCCGATATCCCGAAGTCGTCGGCGCGGCTCCTTTTCCAGACAGCGGCGCAATAGGACTCGGATATTAGTAGGTGTGCTCTGGGGCAACGCCTCCCATCGAGGCTCTTGGTCCAAGATGCCGGCCAGTGTGTCTGAAACCGTTTCGCCCTCGAAGGGGACCTTGCTGGTCAGCATCTCGTACAGCACACACCCGAACGACCAGATATCGCTGCGTTTGTCCGTCGCCTGGCCGCGGGCTTGCTCCGGGCTCATATAGGCCGGCGTGCCGATAATCCGGCCCGGCTCGGTGACCGTGCTCTGCTGATCGGTGGCTTGGCCCCTAGCCGCCTTGGCCAAACCGAAGTCCAACACCTTGACCTTGCCTTCCGGCGTAATCTTGATATTTCCGGGTTTGAGATCCCGGTGTATCACACCATGTTCGTGGGCTGCCGCCACAGCTTCTGCTATTTGCGAGGCTATGGTCAATGCATCCTGGAGCTTAAGCTTCGATTGAGCGATTCGATCAGCTAATGTCTGGCCGGGGACATATTCGAGGATAAGGTAAGCGACATCTTCAGTCTCCTGGAATTCATCGTAAATTGCAGCGATGTTCGGGTGATTCAAAGATGCTAAAACCCGAGCCTCGCGTGCGAATCGTGTCCGGGCTTTGGGATTCTCCATCAACTCCGCCGGCAGGCTCTTGATAGCAACTGGCCGGTCGAGCTTGGTGTCGCGTGCTAAGTAAACTACCCCCGCTCCCCCACGGCCTAATTCGCGTTCAATCCGGAACGGACCGATCTGCCCGCCCGGTTCTACTTCCGAGCCGTCAAAAGACCGGGTCGGATCGGCTCCGTTGCCGTTAGGCCGAATATAATTTTGCTCCCTGGCATCACTCATCACACCTACGGATTCCCAATTTGTTCATCCACGGGGAAGGTCATGCATCTTGCTGCATCGCGGGCATTTGACGTTTGGGCCCTTGAAGTTGGGCGGGATCTTGAGCTTCAGGCCGCAGGCACAGGTCAGGAATATGAACTGGTTGACTCTTCGCATAATATCACCGACCTGACGCATCTGGCTCTCAAGCCGGTCCTTTTTCGGGGCCTCAGGGCTGGCCTGGCGTAAGGCAACGTCTTCCTTCTGGCTAAGAGCGGCAACGGGAACCACCGTTTTGGCTTTTGTCACATTCGTAAAGGCGTCCGAATACTCTTTGAAAGAGGCCCCGTGGGTCAATTTGCGGAGAATCTTGACCCTTTCGGAAATCGGCGGATGTGTGCTTGTCCAATCGGATAATTTTCTTTGTCCTTTCTTCTTGAAGGGATTGGCGATGTACATCGGGGCGGTCACTTTGTTGGCTGAAGCCAACTGGGGCGACGGATCGCTGGCGATTTTCTCCAGCGCGCTGGCCAGGCCCTCCGGATAGCGCGTCAACCGTGCCCCCCCGGCGTCGGCCAGGTATTCACGACGTCGGGACAGGGCGAAATACAATAGGTACGCAAAGATAGGGGCCAGGATCGCCGCGATGATCGCAATGATCAGCATGACGAGTTGGCCGTAGCCTCCCCCTCCGGAGCCGGACGAATACCGCCGACGAGAGCCGGTCATTGAGCTGTAGAACATGCCCCGCAGGAAGACCTGCGAGAGCAACACGATGGAACCGAGCATAATCCCGGCCAGCGTGACAAAAAGCACGTCACGGTGGACAATGTGGCTGATCTCGTGGGCGATGACTCCCTGTAGCTCATCGCGATTGAGCCGAGCTAAAAGTCCCGCCGTCACGGCCACCGAGGCGTTTTCGGGATTTCGGCCGGTCGCAAACGCATTAGGCGCCGGATCGTTGATGATGTAGATCTTGGGCATGGTTGTCAACCCGGCGGCGATTTTCATCTCTTCAACGACATTGAACAATTGGGGATGGACATCATGGGTGACCAGTTGGGCTCGGCTGGCCGCCAGAAGGATTTGATCGCCGCTCGACAGGCTAATGAGCGTGAGAATCACCCAGATGGCTGTGGCAATCATCAGGCCGAACAGGCCGCCTTCAGGTGTTCGAGAGAAAACCAGACCAAGGACAAAGCCCAAAATCAGCAGCACCGCCGCCATGACCACCATCAGAACGATGGAGTTTCTCTTGTTCGCTCTTATCAGCTCCCACATCGTTGATACCTCGGGCGCCGGCCCGGAATACGACCAGAAGGCTCGGGGACACCGTTCCGAGTGGACACGCCGGGCCGCACTCAACTTGCCTCGGAACAGACCACCCCAAAAGGGCTATCCGGCCAGATTCTCCGACTCTGCCTTTCCACTTCGTCCGTCACTGCGAACGGCAACCGTGTTCAGCGCGGCACAGTCTGCCAGCGGCGAACTAGACGCCGATCGGAGTATGGAGTTCTGCCCGGTCTTCTACGTGAAGCTCACCTTCGGGACCTCACGCTCGGCGGCGACTTCGATCTCGAAGAAATCCCGTTTGCCGAACGCGAACATGCCCGCAATGATGTTCGAGGGGAACATCTGGATCTTGTTGTTGTAGAACAAGACCTGGTCATTGTAGCTCTGTCTGGAGAAGGCGATTCGGTTCTCCGTGCCGGTCAGCTCTTCCTGGACCGCCAGGAAGTTTTGATTGGCCTTCAGATCGGGATAGTTCTCGACGACCAGCATGAACTTGCTCAGCGCTTCGCCGAGCGCGCCTTCGGCCTTCGAGGCCTCCGCGACGGTTTTGGCTCCCATCGCCTGGCTGCGGGCTTGTGTGATGGCCTCAAAGGTCTCCCGTTCGTGCTTCATATAGCCCTTGGCCGTCTCGACGAGGTTGGGAATCAAATCGTGCCGGCGCTTGAGCTGGACGTCGATCTGCGACCACGCATTATCCACTTGATTGCGGAGGCGGACCAGCGCGTTGTAGATGCCAATCACAAGAAGGACCAGCAACACCAGAACAACAACGACAATGATCAGGGCTATTGCCACAGGTCCCATAGGCTCTCTCCTTTGCTAAGGGTCGTTGGGTTGGTACTATGATCGCTTCTTCAATATGAATGCCACTACGAGGATAACAACAGCAACAGCGATCAACACTATCGTCCAGGTACTCATAGGTTTCTCCTTTCCTCAATCTGGATCGTGACTGAACATATCGGTTAGCAGTTTCTGAATTCTATTGTCCTTGTCCAATTGTGCCCTGTCGCAGATCTCGTGCAGTTCACCTCGGTCAAACCATAGACCGTCACCTCGGCGACATTTGTCGATAAGCAAAACGGGTGTGGACGAGCCGACGGCGATCTTTTGCATCTTCTTGTCGCAGATCGGACAATTCCTTATTCTTTCGGTGCACTGTGAATCGATCTTGAAGGAATCGAGAAGCCGCGCTGCCTTCTGCGGCTCACCGAGCAGAAGTTCGAGCTCGCCGGCGTCCAGCCAGATACCGCCGCAATCGGTGCAGTAATCGACCTCGACGTCCTCGAGTTCAAGGGTGATCATTGCATTTTTGCAGACGGGACAATCCATATTTTTCTCACGCATGACCCAGAGAGCCATGTGCGCTCCTGCAAACCCAGTAGCAAACGACCACGGCATTTGCCGGGTAATTCTACCACATAAGACGCACAAGGGTACAAAAAATTCAAGAAAAATGCACATCTTAGGACTGCCCAGGTGACCATAACCACGATGAGGGAGACCCGCTCGCCCAGCCAATTTCAACGGCTTAACGGATAGGGAGATATTTGTTCTTGACGAGGACACGGGAATGGATTATTGATGGGCGGCGGCCGCGGGTGGTCGAGGGGCTGACACAGGCCCAACGGCAGCAAGCAAGGCCACAGAGTCCTGCTTGTGCGGGCCCGGATGGCTGTGCTCATTGAAGGCACTGGATTATGATAGTTGATTGTCATACACACATGCATCCTGTGGCGGATGATACGGAGAGCTCGGAGCATTTCGCGGCGGCCGAGATGGTCGATGCGTCTATCGTGTTAGCCGCGTCAGACGGGCCCAGCGAACAGGCCAATAAGAGACTGGCCCAATACGTCGACAAACACAAAGAGAAAATGTCAGGCTTTGCGGTCGTGGACCCCCCGCGAGATAAGATCAATATCAACAACCTGAAGAACATCCCGGAAAGATTGGGATTGAAGGGCGTCGTGCTGTACTGTTCCGCTTGCGGCTTTCACCCCGCTCATAGCAGAGCCATGCGGTTCTATGAGTGCGCCCAGGAGCTTGGCCTTCCCGTGTTTTTCCACAACACGGCGGACACGCCGAGGGATCGTGTCGTTCTGGAGTACGCCCGGCCGTACTTACTGGATGAGGTTGCCAGAGAGTTCACGACCTTAAAGATGGTCATTGGAAACATGGGCGTGCCTTTCGTCGAACAAACACTGTCGATGGTGAGCCGCCATAAGAACGTGTACGCGGATCTGACGATACGACCGAGGAATGTCTGGCAAACGTACAATATTGTGGTCGCCGCGCACGAGCACGGGGTGATGGACAAGTTGTTGTTCGGCAGCGGATTCCCCTCAGGGAACGCAAGCCAGTGCATCGAAGCACTGCTCGGCTTCAACATGCTCCTGGCCGATACAAATCTGCCCACGGTCCCGCGAGGCAGCATTCGAAACGTCATCGAACGTAACACGCTGAAACTCCTTGGAATCAAGGACAGCAGCGCGGATACACACGTAGTAGAACAGAGCGAGAGCATCAAAGAGCCCACGAACGTAAGTCCGAAGTGAGGAAATCAAACAACAGTGGCTGAGCTTCTGGAAGAGCAAAGAGAAAGCTGGGGCACGCGGGGCGGTTTTATTCTGGCCGCTGTCGGCTCCGCCGTCGGGCTTGGCAATCTGTGGCGGTTCCCGTACGAGCTATACGACCACGGCGGAGGAGCATTCTTGATTCCCTATGTCATTGCCGTGTTCGTTATCGGCGTGCCGATGCTCATTCTGGAGTTCAGCCTGGGCCACTTTACCCAGCGGGCGGCTCCCGATGCGTTCGCCCGCAGCCACAGAAAACTGGAATTCGTCGGATGGTGGAGCATTATTTTAGGATTCGTTATCGTCACGTTCTATACCGTGATTCTGGCGTACTGCTTCAGCTTTCTGTGGTTCAGCATCGAAGGGATTGTCACGGGCGGAGAGCTGCCGTGGGCCGGCGAGGGGCTCGCAGGCGTCAAGAACGCCGAGTCTTTCTTCAACGACGACTACCTGGGCAAGATCGAGGGTCCCGCTCTCGGCCGTGTCCGATGGAATATCTTCCTGCCTTTGGTCGTCGCGTGGGTCGTGATGTACCTTTGCATATTCAGGGGCGTCAAGCTGGTCGGCAGAATCGTCTGGCTGACGGTTCCGTTGCCTTGGCTGATGCTGCTGATTCTCACGGTGCGGGGCCTGACGCTTGAGGGCAGTATCGAGGGGCTGGCCTATTATCTGAATCCGGACTGGACGGAGCTGGCCAAGGCGTCCACGTGGCGATTCGCCTTCGGACAGGCGTTTTTCTCGCTGTCTCTGGCTTTTGGCGGCGTGATGATCACCTACGCCAGCTTCCTTCACAGAAAAAGCGACCTCAACAACAACGCGGCTATCATAGGCCTCGCCGATTTTGCCACCAGCTTTGTCGCCGGGCTGGCGGTTTTTGCCACACTGGGCGGCATGGCCTTTGTGACCCGGCAGGCCGGCCACCCCGTGGCCGTGCAAAATGTGGCCGAGGGCGGGCCGGCACTGGCCTTCGTGGCGTTTCCCTACGCCTTGGCCCAGCTACCGTACTCGGCGTGGTTCAGCTTCGTGTTTTTCTTCGCGCTTGTTACGCTGGGCATTGATTCGGCGTTCTCAATCACCGAGTCCGTCCTCGCGGCAGTCGTGGATAAGACAGGGTGGCGCAGGAGCATCGTGCTGCCGGTCGTCAGCGTCGTCGGCGCTGCCATTGCGGTCCTGTACATCACCGAAGGGGGGCTCAACTGGCTCGGCGTTGTCGGCGACTTCATCGACGGAACGTGGGGCATCGCGTTCCTCGGCCTGCTCGAATGTATTGTTCTCGGCTGGCTCTGGCGCGTGGATATCCTCCGGCGGCACGCCAACGGGCGGAGCGACTGGAGGTTGGGCAAATGGTGGGAATACCTGATTCGGATCTTCATCCCGGTCATTCTCGGCTCACTTTTCTTCTGGAGTCTGTTTGATGACTTGACGCGAGAAGGCGGATTCCTCCGTACCCCCGGCGGAAGCTGGATTTTGACAAACTGCGTCGGCCTGTCCGTGATGGTCGTCGTCCCAATTGCCGCTGTCGTTATAAGCTGCCTCAAAGGCCGCCGGGACGTAGAGCCGCGCGACACACCTGAAGCCGGCCTCGAAATCAGAGGCCGGTCCGGCGGACTGGCCGCGCTGACTCTTGCCGTCGTGTCCGCAGTGTTGATCGTCGTATTGTTTCGGTGGGCAATGCTTGGACGCAACGAAAGAATGGTCCTGTGGCTATCGCTGCCGCCGGCTGTCATAGCGGTCATCATGGGCAATTACTTGCTCAACGAACACAATAGCTCGACAACAGGGGCGTCCTGGCTCGCCCGCTGGGCGGGAATGATTGCGACGATGGATGTCGGCGGCTTCATCGCACTGTCCTTGATCTACTCCACCCGCCCGGGCCAGAGCGAGAAGTTCGTGCACACTCCGCAGCATGAGCTTAGTACGGTCTCCTACATCATCCTGAGCGCGGTTTTCCTGCTCATCATCTGTGGGTTGGGCTGGTGTTTCTACCGGGCCTTATCGGCAGCCAATCAGGATACAGGAATCCAGCACCCCGACGAAGTTGGCGACGACGAACAAGAGGCTCGCGCTTAGCGGAACTCGCCGTGTCAAATCACTATCCGTCGGCCCCAATCCACCGGCTGCGATAGCGACGTCGGCATCAGCACTCGTCATTTCAAATGCCCAGATAATCGCGTCGGTGTCGTCTGCGATGCCATAGGCGCTGACGACGTCAATGCCGGGATCACGCTGAAAGTTTGTGGCCTTTGTTTCCGATCACATAGGCTTCGAAGATTTCGTCGAGATTCAGGGCGATCTCGGTCGTGCCGTTGACAGACATACCTTTGAGACGGGTCCTTCGTGCTTCGTCGCAATCCTCGATTGTGATTGAAACATTGTTCCCAACCTTCAACACATCGAGAGTGCCCGGTAGCTGACCGAAGTCAGCCTCGGAGGTGGGCGTCAGAATGAACTTTCGGACACTCTCTCTAAGCTGTTCTGTTTTAGACGCTTTAATAATGACACCCTCATCAAGAATCGCAACATGATCAGCGACCGGTTCAATCTCGTAGAGCAAATGGCTTGAAAAGAAAACCGTGACGCCATTGTTTTGCAGCAGGTCAATGACATGCCGAAGGAAGTCTTTTCTTGCTATGGGATCGAGCCCCAGCGTTGGGTCATCCAGAATCACAATATCAGGTCTGTGCCCCAGCGCCAAGAGCAGAGCAAGGCTTGAATTCTGACCTTTGGACAGCGCCTTGACCTTTGTGTTCTTTGGCAGTCCGAGTACTTCAGCAAGCTCATCAGTGAACGCATGGTCCCAGTCCGGGTAGAATCCCGCTACCCACTTGATGATCCGGCTGACTTTCATCCAGCCGTACATCTGTTGGTCCTCAGCCATGAAGCCGATCTTTTTTCTGACCTCAAGCGTCTCGGTGACGCTATTGAGCCCGTCCACAATGCATTTTCCGGCTTGAGGCTTTTGCAGGCCAAGCAACGTCTTGATCGTTGTCGTTTTGCCGGTGCCGTTCCTGCCCAGGAAGCCGAATATCGAACCTCTCGGCACTTCGAGGTCTACTCCTTTGAGCACTTTTCTTTTGCCGTAAGAGAAATGCAAACCTTCAATTTTGATTGCCGGCTCTGTCATTTTCGGCCCCTTTGCATCTTCACTACAAACGATCTCGGCGCTTCAGGCGATCTGCCACTCACACTTCCTTACCGAGGATTCTCCAGCAGACACAGATACCCCTTTTGCTGATAACGGCTGCGACTGCCGATGTTCTTATCTCGCCATACTCGCAACAAAGACAGCAGTATCCGGCCATCGTCCAGTATCTCGATATCGTCAATGCTGCAGCTCATCCGGACGAAGTGACCCACTTTTCGTATTCTGCGGCTGGAACGAACATCGAAAACCAGCAAAGTGTCCTTCCAGCAGCAATACAGGTTTCCGTCCATAACAAATGCGTCGTGGAAATAGAATTTCCCGGTCATGCCCTCCAGAATCGTAAAGGGACGCGAAGCGCTGAACTTGCAATAGATGTTCTCTTCATCCCAACCGGTTACATCGAACCGGACAACCTCGCCACGACGAGCACAGGAGAAGGAGATTTTGTCATCGTGAATGTCAACGATCGAGGTCTCACGAATGTTATAACGCCCATAGTTAAACCAGTGATTTGCATCGATGCTCACTCTGATCTGCTCTTCTATACCGATTCCTTCGATTCGTACGAGAGGTATAGTGAAGTTTTTACGTCGATCCGGGTAATGGGGGAGATGCTTCAACGCGCCGAGCTTTGTGTCAAT
>Ga0209427_10005942_pt1 | contig 13973 bp, 8 predicted proteins | sample DeeMarSWOR136_30_FD_187465 | JGI IMG/M metagenome (GOLD analysis project Ga0209427, IMG submission 187465) | Marine sediment microbial communities from White Oak River estuary, North Carolina - WOR-1-36_30 (SPAdes) (version 2) | ecosystem: Environmental > Aquatic > Marine > Intertidal zone >... | reverse complement strand
GGGCCGAACTGGCTGGCCGAGTGCGTTACTCTGGCGTACGGGCAAGACCTCAATACGCTCCTGTTCGAGCGCGTCTTTGGTCCAATCGGTATCGGCAAAGAGGACTTAACCTGGCGGCGCAACGCCTATCGCTCAAAAGAGATTAACGGCATCATACGGCGAGAGTTCGGCTCGGGTATCAGTGCGAATGTCGATGCAATGGCGCGGATCGGTTATCTCTATCTGCGACGGGGCCGCTGGCGCGACAAACAAATTATCCCCGCTTCATTTGTCGATAGAGCACGGACGGTCCCGAAAGCGGTAGGGGGGCTGCCTGTCGTCAAGAGCGAAAGTTACTTTAACGCTTCCGACCACTACGGTTTGTTGTGGTGGAACAATGCCGATGGGACCATGGCGAACGTGCCGCGTGACGTTTATTGGTCATGGGGCTTGTACGATAGTCTGATCGTTGTCATGCCGAGTCTGGATATCGTAGCGGCGCGAGCCGGCAAATCGCTCAACAAGAAACGCAATTCTGACTACAAATCCATCGAGCCGTTCATCGAGCCGATTGTTCTGTCTCTGAGGGAGAAAAGTAAATGAATTCTAAAATATCGATAGCAAGTCTGTGTGTCATTTTCTGCCTTTCGCATTGTGTTTCGGCTGGACAGGAGGGCTTTGAATGGGAGAAGGCGCCGCCGGAAAAAGCGGGAATGTCACTACAAAAACTCGATTCAGCGAAAGATGTTCTCGCTAAAAAAGGCACAAAAACCTTTCTTGTCATTAAAAATGACAAGATCGTTTATGAATGGTATGCTTCCGGCTTTGGCCCGGAAAAACAACATTACACCGCGTCATTAGCCAAAGCCTTGGTCGGCGGGGTGTCTTTGATGCTTGCACTCAATGACGGGCGTCTCAGCGCGGACGATCCTGCCTGCCAATATATTCCTGAATGGAAGGGACATCCCCAGAAATCAAAAATTACAATCCGGCATTTGGCGACTCATTCAGCCGGCGTTGAAGATGCGGAGCAGGACAACATCCCGCACTTCGAACTGCCCGGTTGGAAAGGACAGTTCTGGAAGAAAGAGCCGGATCCTTTTACGGTTTCTCGCGACAAAGCGCCGGTAATATTCGAGCCCGGCACTGAATACGCCTATAGCAATCCCGGGATGGCGATGCTGTCCTATGCCGTCACATCCAGCTTGAAAGGCACGAAACACACTGACGTTCGAGCGCTCCTACGGGAGAGAATCATGAGGCCCATCGGCGCCGAAGACGACGATTGGTCGATCGGGTACGGCAAGACCTATGAAGTCAACGGCCTGAACCTTGTGGCCAACTGGGGCGGGGGCGGTTTCACCGCCCGAGCCGTGGCTCGGGTCGGGCGGCTCATGCTGCGAAAAGGGAATTGGCAGGGCCGGCAGCTCGTCGATTCCAAATGGGTCGAAGAAGTGATCAAATATGCCGGCACGCCTTTGCCCAACCGGCCTCCCGGGAATCCTGCTCCGGCGTCGGGACTTGGCTGGTGGACCAACTTTGACGGGGTGTGGTCGAAGGTGCCTCGCGATGCCTTTGCCGGGGCGGGAGCGGGCAACCAGGTGCTTTTAGTCGTACCGAGCTTGAATCTTATCGTCGTACGGAACGGCTCTAACCTTTACGACAGCTCAAAAGGCGAGGGATTCTGGGGCGGACTTGAACGATATTTGTTCAATCCCGTGATGGAAGCCATAGCCGGCCCGCCTTATCCGCCAAGCCCCGTGATAACGGGTATCGAATGGGCCCCGGTTGAGAGCATTGTCCGGCGGGCTTCGGGCAGCGATAATTGGCCTATCACCTGGGCTGATGACGACAATCAGTACACCGCGTATGGCGACGGCTGGGGATTCGAGCCCAAGACGGAAAAAAAGCTCAGTCTCGGTATTGCGAAGATTGTCGGCTCACCGGACGATTTTCGTGGAATCAATGTTCGCACGGAAAGCGGCGAGCGCCTCGGACAAGGCGCCAAAGGCGCCAAGGCCAGCGGGATGCTGTGCATCGACGGCGTCCTTTATATGCTCGTGAGAAACACCGGAAATGCTCAGATGGCCTGGTCCGATGATTACGGCAAAACCTGGACGTGGTGCGATTGGAGATTCAGGACGAGCTTCGGCGCACCGACGTTCTTAAATGTCGGAAAGAACTACGCCGGAGCGCGCGATGACTTCGTTTATATTTACTCCCACGATAGTGACAGCGCTTACATTGCCGCCGATCGGTTTGTTATGGCACGCGTACCGAAAAACAGAATCAAAGAGCGCAAGGCTTATGAATTTTTTAAGGGCCTCAACGAATCGGCCGAGCCGATATGGACGAAAGACATCCGTGATCGAGGGGCGGTATTTATTCATCCCGGAAAGTGTTACCGAAGCGGAATCAGCTACAATCCAGGACTGAAGAGGTATCTATGGTGTCAGATTCTTCCCTTCAGCACGGATTCACGTGGGCCGCGGTTTCAAGGGGGTTTCGGCGTTTATGATGCCCCGCAGCCCTGGGGGCCCTGGACGACCGTGTTCTATGCGGAAAACTGGGACGTCGGCCCGGGGGAGACCAGCTCATTTCCTGTCAAGTGGATGAGTCAAGACGGCCAAACCTGCTACCTGCTTTTTTCAGGCGACGATTGCTTTTCCGTTCGTCAAGCGACACTGACAGCGATTGAGAACTGATTACATCGGAGTTGAGTGTCTATGGTCAAGACAGAGACAATAACGATTAAGACGAATGGCAACTGTGACGTCATCGATATGACCGAGCACGTCAATACGGCGGTGGTCCAGTCGGACATCCGCGCCGGGACCGTGACGCTTTTTAATATCGGCTCGACGGCGGGGATTACCACGACCGAATATGAGCCGGGGCTGGCGAACTATGATATCAAGGCGGCATTCGAGAAAATTGCGCCTGAGCATGCCCGGTACGCGCATGAGCAGACCTGGCACGACGACAACGGACACGCCCACGTGCGGGCGTCGCTCCTCGGGCCTTCCCTGAGTGTACCCATCGTGGACGGCCGGCTCACGCTGGGAACCTGGCAGCAGATTATCCTCGTCGATTTCGACACCCGGCCGCGAACAAGAACCATCATGTGCCAAATCATCGGAGATTAAGAACAATAGACTTCCACGCCGTGCTTTTCGACCTTGACGGGACGCTGCTCGACACGCTCGCCGATATCGCCAACGCAGCCAACGCCGCCCTGACGCGGCTTGGTTTTCCCACGCATCCCGTGGATGCCTATCGCCATTTCGTCGGTGACGGCAGTGATTGCCTGGTCCGGCGCGTTCTGCCGGAAGACGTCCGCGACAGTGAGACTCGCAAGCAGTGCCATGCGGCAATCATGGACGAGTACGCCCGACGGTGGGCGGAGAATACCCGGCCCTATCCCGGGATACCGGGGCTGCTGCGTGAATTGGATGAGCGCGGCATTCCAAAGGCCGTGCTGTCAAACAAACGTGATGATTTCACCAAGATGACCGTCGCGAAGTTGCTGCCGGACTTCTCGTTTCATATCGTCCGCGGAGCCCAACCATCCGTCCCAGTCAAACCCGACCCAGCCGCGGCGCTTCGGATCGCCGAGGAGCTTCACATACTGCCGGCACGGTTCCTATATATCGGCGATACCAATACTGATATGCGGACCGCCAGCGCGGCGGGCATGTTCGGCGCCGGCGCCCTTTGGGGCTTTCGCAGCGCCGACGAGCTGGCCGCCAACGGAGCCAAAGCCCTGCTGCGGGCTCCCGAGGACGTCCTGTGTCTCCTCGATTCGCAGTCAGCCGATTGAGTCCACCGACGCATTGACCGGATGAAGCGCTCTCTCGGGACGATTGCCAAGAGAGAGTAGTATTGCATATGTGGCCCAGGTTTGCATATAATATGGCCAAAAACGACGGCAAGGAAAGACCACATGGAAAACCACCGAATAAGCAAAGTCAAGAGGCACCGCAAGAATGGCTTTCGGGCTCGGATGAGAAGTAGGAACGGACGCAAGATTCTGAGCAGACGACGGCGCGGCCGGCGGTAAGCAATATACATCGTGATGCGTAGTGATTCGCCACGACAGCATCGGAAGCGACAATCCGGAAAGGTAAAGCATGACCCGACGAACGATATGGCTGCTGATCGTGCTTGTCTGTGTTGTTGATTTGATCGCTCAGGGTAAGCAGGCGGCAAAGGACCCGGCCATCCGGTGGGAAAAGACGATCCGGACCTTCGAGGACTGGGACAAAAAGAACACATTCCCTTCAAATGCGGTCCTGTTCGTGGGCAGCTCGAGCATTCGAATGTGGCCGACCCGCGAGTGTTTCGAGGAATTTGCCGTGATCAACCGCGGGTTCGGCGGCTCTCAAATCTCGGATGTCAATTACTACGTAAAACGAATCGTGCTGCGTTATGGACCCAAGGTGATTGTGTTCTACGCGGGAGACAACGATATCGCAGCCGGCGAGAGCGCCAAGCAGGTGTTTGACGACTATGAGGAATTCACGAAGCGGATCCACGAGAAGCTACCCGCGACGCCGATCATTTTCGTCGGCATCAAACCCAGCGGGAGCCGATGGTCCCTTTGGCCTGTGATGCGCAGGGCGAACATGATGATCAAGGATTTTTCCGAGAAGGACCGTCGGCTGTTCTATTTCGACTCGGCGACGCCGCTGCTGGATAGCGAGGGCAAGCCGAACGCCGAGCTGTTCCTTGGTGACAAACTGCACCTGAACACGAAGGGCTACGAGGCGTGGACGAGACGGTTGCACCCGATCATCAACGAGGCGTCAAGACAAGGGAAGCGAGAGCCGTGACGTGTGCGCCGGGCAGTCACCTCCAGCGCCGCCTGGGGAGGATGTGATGCCGCGTTTCCGGTCTTGAGAATCGAGCCCAACCAGGGCCTGCCGAATTACACTTGACAGAGGTGATGTGAGGGTGTAGCATTGGCAGTGCGTATTCCACCGTACATTGAGTCTGTTTTGAGGTGCCCGGCCATATGAACGCAATTCCAAAAACGGTTAGGGCAGCAGCGGTATTGCTGATCGTCTGTGCGCTGAGCGGCTGTGGCGGCCCGAGCAAGGGGCCGCAGAATCTCGAGGATGCCGCCGATTTGGGTCCCATGATAGGATCACTGGCGAATGTGCTGGTGCCGGAGGCGGTAGCCGTCGAAGGGTACGGCGTGGTTGGGGGCCTCAACAGGACAGGTTCCGCCGAGTGCCCGCCGCAAATCCGGGCCTATCTCAAACGACACATTCAGAAGCAATTGGCCTCCCGGGGCCCGCTGGATATCGACAAGTACATCAGCAGCCCCGATACAGCGGTGGTGCTCGTTGAGGGTGTCATCCCGGCGATCCCATCGAAGAACCAGTACTTCGACGTGCGGGTCACCGCGTTGCAGGGTACGCAGACCACCTCCCTGGACGGTGGCGGGCTCTTCAGCACCGAGCTTAAGACCCCGGGCCGCTTCGGCATATCGACGAGTGTCTTGGCCGACGCCGAAGGTCCCATCTTTATCGACAAGATCGGTGCGGTCGGAACAGATCCGAAGATCGGATACGTCCTGGCGGGTGGGAAAGTCCTCGATGAATACAGGATTGTGCTGGCGCTTCGCGAGCCCGATTTCAGGGTAGCCAACAGCATTCGCAATCGTTTGAACGGACGTTTTGGCGACGGCACGGCGCGAGCGGTTCTGCCCGGCCGGGTCGAAGCAATCGTGCCGGCTCAACACAAAAGGCGAAAGCAGCGATTCATTTCGATGATCCAGGCGATGTACCTTACACAGGAGCCGGAAGCAACCTCAGCGAGAATCCGCACGCTTGTGAGGAGGCTCGCCGGTTCGCAGGGCGCATATGAAAGTGAAATTGGCCTTGAGGCCATAGGCAACCAAAGTCTCGGCAGCTTGAGCGTTCTCTTGGATTCAGCCGATGAGCGGGTCCGGCTGCGCGCGGCCCGGTGTATGCTCAATCTGGGTAGTGACACAGGGTTGGCGGCTCTCAGGCAGATCGTCATGGATGAAGGTTCGTCGTACCGGCTGGAGGCGCTGGAATCCATCGCCGTCGGTGCCAGGCGCAGCGACGCGGCATCGGTCGCATGCAGACTGCTGCGCGACGATGATTTCCAGGTCAGGTTGGCCGCGTATGAGCACCTGCGAGAATTGGGCGATATGGCCATCACACAGGAATTCGTCGGGCGGAGTTTCTATCTGGAGCAGACCGCGCAAACCAACCACAAGGTCATCTTTGTCTCGCGCACCGGGCAACCGCGAATCGTGTTGTTTGGTGCACCGCTCCGGTGCCATCGCGATATCTTTGTGGAGTCTGCCGATGGGAACATAACCATCAACGCCCCGTCCGGCCGGGACTATGTCACGATCATGCGCAAGCATCCGAAGCGACCGGGTGTGGTCGCGCGGCTCAGAACGTCCTTCGATCTCGGCGATGTGATCAAGACGCTCTGTGAAATGCCCCCGACGGCGGACGACAAGGACCGAAGAGGTTTGGGTGTTTCGTATCCGGACGCCATTGCCCTTTTGAAGCGGATGTGTGACAAAGGCGCCATAGGGGCGGAGTTTCACGCCGGACCCCTTCCGAAAATCGGCCTAAATGTCAAGAAATAGCATACCCTCGGCCGATAACAATAGTGCGTAGGTGACATAGGAGTGCCGCGTGGGTTCCGTAGGAGTAGTTACCGGACGTTAGCAGGGTAGTCAATGAGACTTGAAAAAGTTGTACTGAATGGATTTAAGAGTTTCGCCGACAAGACAGAGTTCGTTTTTGATTCGCCCATCACAGCCATTGTCGGACCGAACGGCTGCGGCAAGAGCAACGTTGTCGACGCCGTCAAGTGGGTGCTTGGAGAGCAGAGTGTCAAGAGCCTGCGAAGCGGGCAGATGGCCGACGTGATATTCAGCGGAAGCAGCAGCAGAAAACCTCTGGGGGCCGCGGAGGTGACCCTGGTTCTGTCCAATCCGGACGGCGGCGGGGCGCGACTGCTCCCAGTCGAAGCCGAAGAGGTCCAGATATCCCGAAAGATCTACAAGAGCGGCGAGAGCGAATACCGGATAAACAACAAGACCTGCCGGCTCAAAGATGTCCGGGAGTTGTTCATGGACACGGGCATTGGCCACCGAGCCTATTCGATTCTCGAACAGGGACAAGTCGAATACCTGGTGAGCGCATCGAAACTGGACAGAAGGTTCATCTTTGAAGAGGCGGCCGGCATCAGCAAGTACAAGGCGCACAAAAAGGAAGCCATGCGCAAGCTGGAGCGGACGGAGCAGAATCTGCTGCGTCTGGCGGATATTCTGGGCGAAGTGGCCAAACGGCTCCGCAGCGTCAAGTTGCAGGCGGGTAAGGCGCGCAACTACCTGGAATACACCCAAAGACTCAAAGAGCTTCAGGTCAATTACTCGCTGGTTGAATACGCAAAGAACCGAACGCAGATCGGCAGCAAGGAGGAGGCTCTCGGGCAGGTCACCGAACGGTTCGAGCATCTGGCGACGGAAGTATCGACGCAGGACGCTCTGCTGAGCCGCCTGGGCGAAGAGATCATCGAGACCGAGCATAAGCTGACCAGCACGGGAAACAGCCTTGTGTCCGTCCAGAGCAAAATCGAGCAGCGCCTCCAGCGCATCGATTTTCTGCGATCGCGCGTTTCGGAGCTGCAGCAACGGAAGGAATCCGCAACAGAGAAGATCGGAAAACTGCGGGAGCAGAAGCACCTTTTTGAGAAGAACGCCGCCCAATCGAGAAGCGAGTCGGCGCGCTGCGAAGAAATGCTCGAAGAGAAAACGCGCGAGGTCGAGCACGTCGAGATCGCGATCCAAAGAATCAGCGCTGAATGTAACTCGCTGGAGGCCCAGCTTGAGGACGAGAAGTCGGGGATCATTGATATCGTCCGAAGAACCGCGCAGCTTCATAACGAGGTCCAGAGCATCTCGGTTTATCGCAACAGCCTATCCACTCAGAAGGATCGTCTTGCCGGCCGCGCTGAGACCGCACGGGCGGAGCTGGAGGAGCTGCTGACGGAAAAGGCCGGGCACAATGCCCGTCTGGGCGATATCGAAAAGGTACTCGGTGAGTTGAAGGACAGCCTGGAATCCAAACGCAAGCGTATGGAGGAGGTTGAGAAGTCTGCCGCCGCCGACAGCAAGCGATTGGCGCACAGCAAAGAGGCGCGCAGCGCGCTGAACAGCGAGCTGACGATATTGACAGATATGGAAAAACGGTGCGAGGGGCTCAAGGGGGGCGTCAAGAGCATCTTACAGAACCGCTCGGTCGAAAACAATCGGTTCGATTATGTCCAGGGGATGCTGGCTGACATCATTGAGGCGGACGTTGAATATGCCAATGCTGTTGAAGCCGTTCTCGAAGGCCAGACGGACGCGCTGGTCATCAACAGCACAGAGCGAATGCTGGCCGACCAGGAGGCCATTCAAGAGCTGGACGGCCGGGTGAATTTCCTATGCCTGGATAGAATGGAGCCGTTCGTGGACCAGAACGATCTGTCGGAATTGTCGTGTGTGAGGGGCAGGCTCGTCGAGTTCGTGAAGTTCGACGGTAGATACGCGCCTTTGGCCTGGGCGCTGCTCGGCAAGACGCTGGTCGTTGACTCTCTGACCGAGGCGGTCGAGCTGACCAACAGCGCAGCAGACGGTTGTCAGCTTGTGACGTTGAAGGGCGAATTCGTCAGTGCCGATGGGACCGTGAAGCTCGGTCCGCTCGGCAGGGCGACCGGCCTGATATCCCGCAAGAGCCGGCTGCGTCAGCTCCAGGAGACCATCGCTAATATTTCCGCTGAAATCGAAACGATTGAAGCACAGATCGAAAAGAGCAGCCAAACGAAGGCCCATCTGGATAAGTTGTGCAAGGACCTGCGGACGGCGGTCTACGAGGCGAACACGGAGAAGATGCAGGTCGGCTCGAAACTCAGTGTGATCGAGCAGAATATCAAGCGGCTTAAAGAGGAGGAGCCCTTGATTGCCAGTGAGATCGATCTGTTGGCCGAGCAGATCGCCCAGTCGGTACAAAAGGAGTACGACTCGAAGCAGAAACTGCACGAGCTGGAGGTCGTGAACAACCAGCGGACGGAACACATCGAGAAGCTTGAAGCGGAGCTTGCCGAGCAAAGGCATCAGCAGCAAGCATCGGCGGGTAGGCTCACCGATCTGAAGATTGCGCTGGGTCAGATGGCCGAGCAGAGCAAGGCGCTGAAACAGATCCTCGCGAGCCTGGAAAGTCAGATGCAGGAGAACGGGACGGCGACCCAGACGGCCGAGTCGGAGATCCGGAACTGTGACGATCAACTGGCGGAAGCGCAGAGAGACATCCTGAGCTGCGAAGCGGGGGTCTCGGAATTGTTTGTGGAAAAGGAGAAGACCCAGGAAGACAGCCGGCTGCTGCAAAACCAGGTCCAACAGTTGCTTGAACAGAGACAGCAGACGGAAGAGACGATCCGCCTCAAGCGCGCCGAAAAAGGCCAGACCGAGCAGCGCATCAACGAACTGAAGATCGAGCTGAGCCAGTTGGAGGTCCGCCAGCAGGACTTGGTCGAGAGGGTCCACGAGGAGTTGCAGATCGACCTGGCCGAGGCCTATGAGGACTACACGGATCGGGAGGTGGATTGGGAAGGGATCAAGGCCGAGATTACCGAGCTGCGGGGCAAGATTGAGCGGCTCGGCAACGTGAACGTGGATGCCATCGACGAGCAGGAGGCCCTCGAGAATCGACATGACTTCCTGAGCAGCCAGGTCCAGGACCTCAACAGCAGCCGAGCCCAGCTCCAGCAGTTGATCCATCGTCTTAACAAGAAGAGCCGGGAGAGGTTCCAGCAGACCTTCGAGGAAATCAGAGGCCACTTCCAGGAAATCTTCCGCAAGCTGTTCGGCGGAGGCAGAGCCGACGTTCTGCTGGAGGATGCCGAGGATATTCTGGAAGCAGGCATCGAGGTCATTGCCCGTCCGCCCGGCAAAGAGACGCGAAGCATATCGCTGCTGAGCGGCGGGGAGAAATCCATGACGGCCCTGGCCCTGCTCTTTGCGGTCTTCAAGGCCAAGCCCTCGCCGTTCTGCTTCCTCGACGAGGTCGATGCCGCTCTGGACGAGGCGAACAACGAGCGCTTCAATGTGCTCGTACGGGAGTTCCAAAAGGATTCGCAGTTCATCATCATCACGCACGCCAAGCGCACGATGAGCATCGCCGACGTGCTGTTCGGAATTACGATGCAGATTCGCGGCGTAAGCAAGAAGATCAGCGTCCGATTCGGCGAATACGACGAGGAACCCGCAGCCGTGGCGTAAGTGCCATTCGCGACCCGAAATGCGTGCGGTGTTTCAATCGCGTCACTTCGTCGCCAAATCCTTAGCTTGCGGTTTGCCATCGAAGATAGAGTCATCTTGAGAACACATTGTGCAGATGGTTCTTTCAAGCCGCTCATTCCGCACTGACCAGTACAGCTCTGAAGTGGGGCTGATAGGCGTTTTCGCATTGATATCGCCCATCAGCACGTTTGTAATTGAGACATGGTCGCAAAGTCAAATCAAAATCGAAAACGTGAGACGGCATCTCATCAAGCAGACCCCATCCAGGCGGCCATTGACGACGGGATAGATGTTACCATGCTTATTGATAATCTGCAAAGAAGTGTGACAGAGCGAATCAAACGGCACCAGATTGCACTGAATACGACAGAAAAACTCAAAAAAGCAAAACGGTTGTGAGGGAACCTTCTGGACAACAGAACGCTGATCAGAAAACTACATCTCTGCCGTTGAAGACAGGGCCATCCTGGCAGCACATTTTGTAGACGGTTTCGTTTGAGCCCTCCACCTTGCATTCGACGGCACAGCTTTGGCACAGGCCGATGCCGCAGGCCATCCTTCGCTCCATGCTGACCTGGCAGTCGATGTTCTTTTCTACGGCGATCTGGGCTACGCCGGCCAACATGGCCTCGGGGCCGCAGGCGCAAATCATCATGTCGCTGGCGGGCACGTCAGATTCATCGAGCCATTGGCGCAGGCAATCGGTGACGAGTCCGCGATATCCGGCCGAGCCATCGTCCGTGGCGACCAGCGATTCAATGCCGTACCGGGCAAACTCGGGCAGCGAGAATCCCAACTGCTGCGAAATCTCGTCCAGCCGACCCTCAAAGGGCAGGGCCTCGGCCGTCTTGGCCCCGGCGAAGGCGATCACGTCAATGCTACTGCGGTCGGTGAGAACCTGCGCCAAATGCTGCAAGGGGGGCGTCCCCATTCCTCCACCCACCAGGAGAGCTTTCTTCTTTTCATCCGGAACACGGAACCCGTTGCCCAAAGGCCCGATGACGCTGATCGGAGCACCGGTCGAAAGGGTTGTCATTCGCAAGGTCGCAGGCCCGACGACACAATAGAGAAGCTCCGCGAGAGTCCTGTCGCGTTCGAGTGTGACCTTACAAAAGCTAAAGGGCCGTCGCAGCAGGATGCTTCGGCCGGCAGTATCCCGCAAGTCTTCCGGAATAGTCTCCGGCGACGGCAGGGCGACATTGGCCAGGTCTAACTCGGCGAACTGCCCGGGCTCGAAATTCGAGAATGCCTTCGCGCTGCCTTGCACAAACTCCAGTCCGAGCCGATAGAATCGAGGCCCGATCCGCCTGTTGGAAGAGACAACCGCCTCAAACACCCCCTTATTTGATGACGCGTTTGCTTCGGACATGGATCGCTGTTGTCCTTATGATTGAACTTTTGCAAAATTGAAGTTAGGCATACTCTTGGAAAGAAAAAATCTTCCCTTTCGATTTTTTCTTTCTAAAATACGAACGGTAACGTTTCATTCGAAAGTACGTTATGATTAGATGCCCAATTATTTTCAGAAAATCGCGAAAGAAGATTTTCTGAAATAATATATGCCTCACTTCAATTTTGCAAAATTCTTCCTACTACAGCAGACCTTCGTAGACCCGCACGCCGTCCACCACTTTGCAGACGTGAACAGCGTACTTTTCGGCACAATCGGGGTAGCTTCGCGGATAGGCCGTATCGACGGCGTCCTTCACGGCCTCGACACTTTCAGCACGCACCAAAGCCCCCGATGCGCCCTTGTCACCGCCGCCCAACATGCGCTCTCCCAAGACACCCGGCACCGTCCGGACGATATCACACATCGTCTCCAGCTCCGGCCCGGATATCTTGTAATCGTCTCGCAGCCCGATCCCGTCGGCTCGGAATATCCGCCCGACCGTCTCGATGTCACCGGCCTTGCAGGCTTCGAGCATCTCGTAGAACCGCTTCTGCGCGCCGAATATGTACGTGAGCCGGTCGCACAAATGCGGGTACGTTTGGCCGAACTCGCTCATCACCTTCTCATAGAGGGTGTCGTCTTTGATGTCCGCAAGGCACGATACGTCGTAGCCGGCCTTCTGCAATACCGCCACGAGCCTCTCACATTCGTCGCGTCGTATCTTGTAGGTTGATTTCTCCAGCCCGGGCCGGTCCGTGCCGGTATCGAGGACGACGATCCGAAAATCGAGCGCACCGGCGCCGATCGGCACGTAGTCAATCGAGCGGTCCTTCGGATTGTAGTAGGTCGCCATCCCCTCGCGGGCAAACAGCACCATCGTCTGATCCAGCTTTCCGCAGGGCGAGCCGATATAGTCGTTCTCGACGGCCTGAGCCAGATCGACGATGGTCAGTTTGCTCTCGACTTCGATCTGGTTGGCATCGAACAACGATAGGATCAGGTTGTTGCACAACGACGCAGAGCGGCTCATCCCGCCCCCGGGGATGTTCCCGTATAGAACGCCATCAATGCCTTGTGGCAGTTCGTAGCCTTCGCGCCTGAGGATATAGTCTATCCCCCATGGGAAACGGCCCCACGTCTCAGCGACCCCTTCCGACTTCGGCTCAGGGACATTTCCCCGTTCAAATTCGATGACACCGTCCTTGGGGAAGTTCGCGCTGAAGAGCCTGGTTTTATCCGTGCCGTTGGGTTTGTAGGCCAGCCAGATAAACCGGTCGGTTCCGACGCCGAACAGTTCGGTGCCGTTGTAGTCGCCGTGCTCGACACCCAGACAAAACCGCGATGAGGTCCTTCTGATCTTACCGCCCTTCAATTCGATCCCGTTTTCCTTCGCGGACTTCAGGATGATTTCTAAAGCCGCATGTCCTTCTTTCGTTAGGTCCATGATGTTGCTCTCAAAGAACCCTCCTATTTCGCCAGGCCGATCGGGCTAAACAGGAAGTATAGCATCAACGTGATGGCGACAACGACAATCCCAGCGACCTTGGCCCCGCTGGAAGAGCTTAGGTCCACCTTCGACTGCCGCTTGAACTCAATCGGCTCAGCCAGCGGCTTGAGAACGGTGATAATGGCCATGACCAGCAGGCACAGGCCGAAGCAAATCGCCATCCGGTTAAGAAACTGAATCTCCGGGCCGATCTTGTAACGGTCGAGCAGGTACAGACCGCCGTATGAGACGATATTCGTCAGCAGTCCAATGACGCCGGCAATCGGGGGCGCCTTGCGGACAACCAAGCCGAATGCAAATACCGCCAGAATCCCCGGCGATATCAGACCCTGGCTCTCCTGAATGATGGTGAAGATGCTGTTCCTGATCTTGGGGTCGCCCAATTGTGGCGCCAGAAAGACCGCGATAATGGCGAACACCACGACGCAGATTCGCCCAAGGAGCACCATACTCTTCTGCCCCGCCTGGGGACTGATGTACTTCTTGAAAATGTCCATCGTGAAGATCGTCGATGCGGCGTTGAGCATCGCCGCCAGCGAACTGACAATCGCTCCCAACAGTGCCGCCAGAACGAAACCCACCAAACCCGTCTTCTCAGGCAGAACGCTGCTGAGCAACTGCCCCAAAGCCGTGTCGTATTTATAGGCGATAAACTTCTCACTGGTGACATTGACGCCGGCGGCCTCCGCGGCGGCCGTCACCGACGCGTTGTATGCCTCCAATTCCACAGCCAGCTCGGGAAACGCCGCCTTCCACGA
>Ga0209427_10005941_pt1 | contig 13978 bp, 11 predicted proteins | sample DeeMarSWOR136_30_FD_187465 | JGI IMG/M metagenome (GOLD analysis project Ga0209427, IMG submission 187465) | Marine sediment microbial communities from White Oak River estuary, North Carolina - WOR-1-36_30 (SPAdes) (version 2) | ecosystem: Environmental > Aquatic > Marine > Intertidal zone >... | reverse complement strand
AACTTATCGTCTTTCATCACCACGGCTATGTAGATGTTCTCGTCATCCCATAGCAGATAGAACTTTCCACTACTGTCGTCAGGCCCGGCCCAAGCAGCCATGTTAGCACTGTCACTACTCAATTGCTCTTCCGTATCCAGAATCGCCGGGGTCATAGCGTCAAGATTCCAGTCGCTTAGATCTCCGTCAATTGCATTAGGAGTACCCCTGAGACAGTCTATCACCAGTTCTTCTCCGGTGAGCGGGTGTACCGCAGGTGGGTCCGCAAACGCCAAGCTCACGCTGAGCAAAGTGAAAATTCCCATGAAAAGGCATTTCTTAGCTAACATTGTATTTCTCCTAAAAAGAGTTTTAGTGTAGCAATGAATCATCGGCAGAAACAGAGCTGATGTCCAGGCTTTGGTCACGGGGGACGAGCCACCGGGCTCGGCCATAAGGTGGTTTGGGAATCAGGCACGTACATTACACGCCTCCTATCAATTGAACAAATATCATCCGGGATACTTCACTGTACGACATTACTCCTGCAAGCTTCATGTCTCATAATGCCATAATTCCATCTCAATTTCAAGATAATTCCAGCAGGTTCAGCATACCGTGCCGCATAAAAACACCCAAAAGGCCAAGCACTTGCGTCAAGGACCTTTTTTCTCCTGCTATTTTGGCGTACCGCGACCCTTGCCCTATATTCCAGAATCCGGTTTTCAGCAGTTCCACACATCATCCCGGCCACGCAGGTCCGTGTATCACGAAGTGCTTTGGAAATCCGGGATCAAAGAAAGTCATCCGCTGAGGATGTGCTTGGCCATTTTGGGGGGGCGGCCGAGTAGTTCCGTGAAGTGGCGAACTAAAATCTTTTCGATCTCGTTCAGTGTTTCTTCCGTCGCTTCGGGAATCTGCTTCAGGCTCGTCAAACATGTGGCGGCGTTTTTGCTGAGTCTGATTTTGTCGGGGAAACTGGGCTCACAATCTCTGCAAATCAGCCCGTTGGCGGAACTGCTGAAATAGACTTCGTATCTCGTATCTCGTATCTCGTATCTCGTTTTGCAGTTTGCACAGTAATTGAGAATTGGTTGGAGACCGATTTCCCTAAGCAATCCTAGTTGGAATAAAATCAGAGCCGCCAGCATGTGGTGTTTGGTTTTGTGCTGTTCGGCATTTTTCAGAAAGTGCAGGAAGCTGTCGAAGAGTTCGGGGTGGGGGTCGTAGTCGTGTGTCAGATTGTTCATCAGCTCGGCGGCAAAGTAACAGCAGTTCAGAACGAAAAAATCGCTGCGCGGATCAGCCAAACCCGGGCTGCCATAGACAGGCTCGAATTCGGTCAGGGTGGCGAGTTTCTCTCTGCCGGAGTCGGAAAAAACGATCTTTCCGCGCGAGAGGATTTCGATGGGGCCGTCGAATGCCGACCTGGGGCGTTTTGAGCCCTTGGCGATAGCGCTGATCTTGCCGGTTTCTCGGGCGAAAAATGTGACGATCTGGGACGTTTCGGAATAATCGACAGCACGTATGCAAATAGCCAGATCCTTGGTCAGCATAGTCGTAAAGAGTGCCTAAAGTTTAGAGTGACTAACGTGCCTAAAGTTGTGCGTTTTTTACTTTAGTTCACTTTAGCTCACTTTAGTCACTTTAGGTCACTTCTCATCTTCGACCTTCTGGATTCTGATGCGTTTTATCCGCCGGGCCTCCGCCGAGGCGATGGTAAACTTCAGGTTTTCGTACTCGAAGTTCTCGTTCGTCTTGGGGATATAACCCAGGCGGGAGAAAACGAAACCGCCGATGGTCTCGTAGTCTTCATCCTCGGGCAGACTCAACTCGAACTCGTCGTTGACGTCGTCGATGGATGTTCTGGCGTCGACGTCAATCGTGTTTTGATCGATTTGCTTTATCGGTTCGGGCGGCGTTTCTTCGTATTCATCGGTTATCTCGCCGACGAGCTCTTCGAGAATATCCTCCAGGGTGACAATGCCCGCCGTTCCGCCGTATTCGTCGAGCACGACGGCGATATGCAGTTTTTGATTCTGAAACTCGTGGAGCAGGACACGGAGCGGCTTCGTCTCGGGGACGAAGTAGGCTGTCCTCATCTTCTCGCGGAGCTTGAAATCTTTCGGCTCCTTGCCGATCTCGGCCAGCAGGTCCTTGGCATAAACAAGGCCGATGATATTGTCGATATTGTCCTCAAAGACCGGAACGCGGGTGTGGCCTGCGATCGTGATGGTTTCGATGACTTTCGTTAGATCGGAGTTGATTTCCACGGCGACGATGTCCGTGCGAGGGGTCATGATCTCGTCGGCAGTGCTGCTGCTCAATTCCAACACGTTCTCGATCATTTCCTGCTCTTCTTCGTCGAGCGTGCCCTCGGTTCTGTGCTGCTCGAGGTCGGTCAGGAATTCCTCCTGCTTTTCTTCATGTTGTTCTTCCGGCGTCGTTTCAGCGATACCGGCCAGCCGCCGGACAAAGCCGTCATATAACTTGAAGATGTAGAGCGCCGGAGACGCGACAATCGCCGCGCACGCCAGCAGCCTGTACGACCGGCTGAGAACCTTTTCGCCGGCATACTTGGCCCAGGCGTGGGGGATGGCCAAACTGAATACCGAAAATATCGCCGTCGCAGCGACAAACGTGAGCAAATAGCCGAGCGCAGGATGCCACTTGGGCTCCGGCTCACCGGGATTCACCAACACGGCGACCAGTATGAGCAATATGCCCATGTTGAAGATGAGCCGGTACAAAGCGCACGTCAAAATGAGCTGGTCTTCGTTCTCTACCAGCCGCTCGATGATATCTTTGGAATCCTCCCTTTTGCTTATCGCCTTGAATGCTTCCTGCAGTTTTGCGTGTGAAAACGTTCGCAGAGCGACGACATTGACGGAAAAGAACAATGTGCCGCCGGCGAGAAGGCAAATCACCAACACCGCCCAACCAACGTAGCCCACTTTTTGGAACCTTTCAACTGTTCTCGCGCACAGGCAGGTCGTCCACAGCGTCCTACTGCTTCTGTGCTCTTATGCCCCTATTATACACGGAACCGTAGCCCAGTTGCTGCAAAATTTCGTCCTCGGCCTCGTGCATTTTGCGAGCCTGGCCCGGCGTGGCGTCGTCGAATCCAAAGTGGTGCAGCAACCCGTGCGTGATGTAAAGGGCCAGCTCGGCTTCGCTTGAATGGTCGCGCAGATTGGCCTGTCTGGCGGCCATCTCTCCGTTGACGACAAGCTCCAGCGTTCTCGATGTCGGTTTTCCCGCTTGTAACGGTTCTTCATCACTGTCGGACAAGTCGAAACTCAGGCAATCCGTTGTCTCTTTGCGATTCAGGAATCGGCCGCTCAACTCCCGGATTTGGATATCATCGACCACCGCAACACTGATGTCATATCGCGTGTTCGGCCTCTTATCCGGCCCAAAACGGTCGCAGATGGTTCTCGTGAGTTTCTTCAGCTTAGGGAGGGAGACATTTACGTTCTTGAAGCCGTTAGTGATGTGAATGGTTATGCCCTGGTCTTGTTTGGCAGAGGTCATGGTTGTCTATTGCTTTTTTTGCTCGACCTGCTCGGCTTGCGGTTCACCGCCCGGCGGCAGATCCGGCGGCTGTGGATAGGCGATCCGGCTGTGGTAGTGCGCCGCGAGGGTTTTTGATATGCTCGCTTCGATCTGGCTGAGGTCCCTCAAGGACAGGTCGCATTCGTCGAACTGGCCATCCTGAAGACGCTTCATCGCCATATTATGCACGACAGCCTCGATCTTCGTCGGCGTCACTTCGGATAGGCTTCTAACGGCGCCCTCCACCGTGTCGGCCAGCATGATAATGGCGGCTTCTTTGGTTCGCGGCTTCGGGCCGGGATATCGAAATTCACTCTCGGACGGCGTATCGGTCGTCTTACCTTTTGAATTCTTGCTTTGCTGCTTCTTGGCCTCATTGTAAAAAGGTTCGATGAGGGTGGTGCCGTGGTGCGTTTCGATGAATTGGCGAAGTACAGCGGGCAGGCCGTATTCCTTCGCGATCTCGATGCCGTCTTTGACGTGACCGATGATAATCAAATGACTCATTTTAGGCGAGAGCTTCTCATGTCGGCTTGCGGAGCCGAGCTCATTTTCGACAAAATACCCGGCTTTGTTGATTTTCCCGACATCATGGTAGTAAGCACCCACCCGGCACAAAAGCCCGTTGCGCCCGATCGCTTCGGCCGCCGCCTCGGCAATCGAGCCGATGAGCAGACTGTGGCTAAACGTGCCGGGCGCTTCCATATGAAGTCTCTTAAGCAACCGCTGATTCGCATCACTATAGTCCAGGAGCGTCATGCTCGTCGCGATTCGAAAGGCTTTTTCAATCAGCGGAAGCAGACCCTGAATGAGCACGCCCACAACAAGCGTGATGCCCGCATGCAGGCCGGCGTCCTTGAGCACCGGAGCCGCGTCGAAATCTTGAGCGTCGACGCTCCGGGATAGGAAGCTCAGAGCGGCGGCTATCACAAAAACGACCATCGCCGCCAGTGTACTGACCTGGAGCAATTTGATTCGGGTGCGGATTTCTTTTAGAAAGAAACAGCAGGTGACGACGCCGGCACCCATCGTCAAGAACAGGTGGATATCTTTCAGTTGAGATTCATCGCTTGGTGCCGATCCCACTGCGAAACAGGCCAGAAGACAATAGAATATGCTCACACCTATCGCGAAACGCTGGTCATAGGCGATTGTCAGAATGACGGCTGTCGTCACGGCGGCTCCGGTGGCCCAAAACGTATGCCCGGTGGAGTAGACGCCGAGCTTGGCCATCGCCAACATTAAAACAAACAGGCCGGCCAGCACGAGGGCTCTGGCGTGATTTCTCCTTATCTTCTTCTGATAGTAATAGACATACAATGCGCCGGCCAAAGAAATCAAAGCCACAACGACCGCCGTGGGTATGACTTCACGGTAGCGGGGACCGGGTAGGGATAGAACAAAGACGCACAGGACGACGAAGAGAAGCCAGATCAGGATTGACATCAGAGAATCGGTGTTCGCGTACCGGCTTATGCTTGAGAAGCGCTCGGCCGACATGTTCTTGCGAACCTGGCTTCGCCGCGGGCTCTTTTTCTTCCAAAATCCCATCTGTCATTCCCGTACGTACGGAGGACTAATCAACTTTGGCTTTTTTCTTATAGGCCTGTACAATTTTTTGAACCAATCGATGTCGCACGATGTCCCTTTGAGCCAGCTCGATGCAACCTATCCCTTTGATGCGTCGCAGGATCTCGATGGCTTCAACCATTCCGCTTTTCTGGCCGGGTTGCAGGTCGATCTGGGTGATGTCGCCCGTGATGATCATTTTTGAGCCGTGCCCCAGTCGTGTCAGGACCATGAGCATCTGGAGGGCTGAGGTATTCTGGGCTTCATCGCAGATGATGGCGGCCTCGTTCAACGTCCGACCGCGCATGAAAGCCAGGGGAATGATCTCGATAATATCCAATTCCATAAACTTCTTCATTTGCGCGAAGTCCATCATGTCTTCGAGGGCATCGAACAAAGGACGAAGATACGGATTGACCTTGGCCTGCACGTCGCCGGGCAGAAAGCCGAGTCTCTCGCCCGCCTCGACCGCCGGGCGCGCCAGGACAATTCTCCTGATTTGCCTTCTCTTGAGCATGGAGACGGCGACGGCCACGGCAAGATAGGTCTTGCCGGTTCCCGCTGGCCCTATACAGAACGTCAGGTCGTTGGACAGCATTGTCTCGACATACTTGAGCTGCCCATTGGTGGACGGCTCGATGATCTTTTTGCCCGAGTAAACGGACAGGACGCTGCCGGGCTCCAGCGTGCCGGAATCGCGCTGCCTGATAAAAGCGGTCACGTCGGTGGTGGTGAGCGAGCGGCGCTTGAGAAGCTGCTTTTGCATCTTGTCGATGACGTCAACGGCTTTCTCCACATCCCTGTCCTTGCCCGTGATGACCAGCTTGTCCTGACGGGCGGCGATCTGCACTCCGAGCGATTGGCGTACAAGACGGAGATACCCGTCGGCCGGACCGAACAGCTCGAGCTGGTTGTCCGTTGAGTCCAATTGTATCGTAACGTCCAAAGTTATCCTCGATCCAAGCTCCACACAAAGAACAGGTAAGCGAGCGGCGCCGCGATCAGAAGCGAATCGATAATGTCCAGTAGGCCACCGAAGCCGGGCACGTTACTGGCCGAGTCTTTCCGCTCGGCATCTCGCTTTATCATAGACTCCGTTAAATCGCCCATCTGTCCGATAAAGGCAAAGCACACGCCGAACATGATTGCCGACCACCACGCCATTATATCACAACTGGCCGCAAAACCAACAGCAACTATTACCGCGGCCGCACACGCGCCGCCCATGCCTTCCCAGGTTTTTGAAGGGCTGATCCTCGGGGAGAACTTGTGCTTTCCACACAGCGTGCCGATTCCGTAAGCTCCTATATCCGCCGCTTTTATAACAAAGACGAACATGAGCAGGGGCCAGATGCCAAACTCGATCCGAATCGCCACGCAGAAGCTGCTCAGCAGCCCCAGGTACCAGATCGAAAAACAATTTACCCCGCAATTGGCCAGGACTGCGGCGATGCCGTGGTCCGCGTATTGGTACACAAGTAACCCGAACAGCACAAGAACCGAGAGAAAGAGCAGACAGGCGCCCGGTGGAAGCTCTGTGAGTTGTTGCCAGAACGGCCAGGTGGCGAACAAGATCGAGGCGATGACAGAAACTGGGAGGAATATCCTCAAATGTTTTGCCGCAGCGAGTCTCGACAATTCGACCTGGGCCGGGATGGCCAGCAGGGCGACAAGGATGGATAGAAGCGTCCCCTGCACGAGCTTGTCGTCGTCGGTTGACCTTGTGAGAGAACCATCAAGCCAGCCGTCGAAAACGACCAGAGCCACGAAACACACGGTCATCAATGTTCCAAAAAGCAACCTGTATCTGAGCATCTTCTAACTCATACGACCATTCTTGAAGAGTGCGGCTGACGTTTGAGGTCTGCCTTTGCTCGACTATGAACTCATCTTGACGGTTCCAAAACGTCGGATTCGTTTGGCGTAAGCGCGGATGGCTTTTTCGAGAGATGTCTTCTTGAAGTCCGGCCATGGTGTCTTCGTAACATAGAATTCGCTGTACGAGATTTGCCAGAGCAGGAAGTTGCTGATTCGCATTTCGTTCGCCGTCCGTATCAATAGGTCCGGTTCGGGCAGTCCCGCTGCGTACAGATGCCGGTCAATGCACTCTTCGTTGATATCATCGAGGCTCAGCTTGCCTCTTTTGTATTCTTGGGCGATCTTCCTGGCCACGTCCACGAGCTCTGCTCGGCCGCCGTAGTTCAACGCCAGCGCAAGTTTCATACCCGTATTGGCGCTGGTCAGCTTCAGGGTTTCCGTCAGCTCCGCCTGCACGGGTTGGGGAAGCCCGGCCAATCGCCCGAGGTGAATCAATTGTACATTGTTCTTCATCAGTGTGCCCCGAATCCCGACGAGATACTCGGTATACAGGTGCATCAGGGCGTTGACCTCATCCTTCGGCCTCTTCCAGTTTTCGATGCTGAAGGAATACAACGTCAGCGTCTCGATGCCGAAATCAACACAGTGTTGAGCGATGCGCTGGACGGTTTTTGCGCCCCGGCGGTGCCCCTGAATGCGGGGCAGCGATTTTTTTTGCGCCCACCGGCCGTTGCCGTCCATGATGATGGCGAGATGACGCGGCATTTGGTCAAGTGTCAGTCCAAGACGCGTGGCGGTTGCCTTGAGTTTTTCTTCACAGCTTTTCATATTGGAATGCCTATAGTTTCAAGTGCCTAAAGTTGAGAGCTGGGCTGACACACTCTAGTCACTTTAGTCACTTTGGTTCACTTCGGTCACCTTAGTTTCATCGAAATATTGTCTGATCTCGTCTGGGCCCGACGCCAATGATGGTGATCGGTTTGCCGATAAGCTCCTCGACTCGTCGAACATACGCCTGAGCATTTGCGGGCAGGTTCTGAAACTCCTTGATCTCGGTGATGTCCTCGTCCCAGCCGGGTACCGTACTGTAAATGGGACTGGCCTGCGAAAGCCTGGCCGTGTTCGCCGGGAAAAACGTTCTTTCCTCCCCGTCAATGTTATACGCCCTGCAGATGTTGAGTTCCTGCAGGCCGCTGAGCGTGTCAAGGTGCAACATCGCCACGGAATCGATGGCACAGATGGTCACGCCGTACGATACCGCGACGGCATCGAACCAGCCGCAGCGACGCGGTCGGCCGGTCGTGGTGCCGTATTCGTTCCCTTTGTCACGAATATACTGGCCTATGTCGTTATCCTGCTCAACGGGGAATGGGCCGGCGCCGACTCTCGTGGTATAGGCCTTGACCGCACCGATGAATTCGTCGACGAATTTGGCAGGTACGCCGCACCCGGCCGACATGCCGAGCGAGCTCGAATTCGAGCTGGTCACGAAGGGAAACGTGCCGTGATCCAAATCCAGCAGCGCGCCTTGTGCGCCCTCGAAAAGGATGGACTTGCCGGCCGCAATGGATTTGTGCAGATATTCGGTGGTGTCTACGATATAGGGCAAGAGCCTGTCGGCAAAGGACTTGCATTTCTCGAAGACGGCCTCGGCGCTTATCGGCTCGGCGTCGTAAAGCACCCCAAAGATCTTGTTCTTGTAGTCAACGATCTTTTGCAGTTTGGTTTTGAGCTCGTTGAGGTCTCTGAAGTCACCCATCCGGACGGCATGGCTTCTGCCGACTTTGTCCGAATAGCAGGGTCCGATGCCCCGCACCGTGGTGCCAAGCTTGTTTTTGCCGAGCGACTCCTCACGTAATCGGTCCTCCCCCTTGTGATAATCCAGGACGACGTGGGCGTTTTCACTGATGAGAAGCCTGCCGTCGAGGGAAATGTCTTTCTGAGCGAGCGTCTCGATTCCGGCTATCAGGACCTCGGGGTCAACGACCACACCATTGGTGATGACGCACATCGTGTTCGGCCGCACCGAGCCGCTGGGCAGAAGATGCAAAGCGAACCGGGTATCGCCCACGATCACCGTATGGCCGGCGTTGGCTCCACCGCTGTAACGCACCACGATATCGCTGTGCTCGGCGAGAATGTCGACGATCTTGCCTTTGCCCTCGTCGCCCCACTGTAATCCGACAACGCAATGATTCATCTGTGTCCGTTCCTTTTCATTGTATGCCCATTCTCTGTGCGGCGGGAGGCCCCGGTCCGTTGTGGCCGGACTCAACTGATTTTCGCCACCAGATGATCCAAAATGGAACCCACGTTATCATACTGTCTACCGCTTATCTTCCGGCTGACCTCATTGCCGTTCCGGTCTTTGTACGTGATGATAAAGAAGCCTTTCTTGTCGAAATAGGTCTTGTCTATTTTCTCTATTGCCTCGTAAGGAATCTTCTTCCTGGCGCTTATCATAAGTTCATGGTCGCCTGCGATGAGTCTCTTGTTTCTCCTGACCAGGAGCCAGCCGGTTACAATCGCTGCCAAAGGAAAAAGCACGAACGGCAACTTCTGATTGAGCACCATATCGGTGTCGGGTATACCGTCTTTGACGTGCTCTTCGTAGAAGCTGCGACGGCGTGACCACTCATATTCACTCAGATAACCGTCATAAGCGAAGGCAATGGCAAGTCCGACGAAAAGAACAATCCAGATCTTGAGGTTGGTTTTGTTGTGTTTGCTGTACGGCGCTTCGATAGCCATGTTGAGGTCTCTGGCGAAGCCTACATGAGTCGCTTTTGAGCGATTGTCTCGACCAGCGGCTGAACAAAACACGGAACTATTTTCTCAGCCATCAATTCCTGAGCCAACCGGCACTGGTTTTCAAAGGATTTCAGTGGATCAAACTTCTCGGTGGTCGCCGGGTATTGGCGGATCGTCAAAGACAAACCTATCGCCTCATCTTCATCCTGTTCTTTTCTGCCTGGCTCGTGGACGCTGGTCTTCGACTCGACGCTGATTCGTCCTTGCGTGCGGTCGTCATCCGACAACGCCACGACCATCGCGGGCGAACAGCCGATGGGCCTAGCGCCGGGCAAATCCAGCAGGCCGCCCAGGGCACTCTGTCCCAGCAGGGCTTCGGCGATGACCTCGTCGTGACTGCCCGCATAGTCGAAGTCCATAGCGAACGTCACATCCAGCGAGTCAATGTCGAGGTGATTCACGCTCAGCATATAGGGAACCAGCTCAAGGACCAGTCTGTCCTGACAATAGGCCATTTCGAGGTCGGACGGGTTGACAACGCCCGAGCTGATGCGGTCTATTTCGAGACTGATCCATCGGTATTGGCCGAGACTGCGGTCTTCTTCCAGGCAGTATTCGTTTTTCCCCCGGCGGTAGAAGCAGCCCATCGAGGGGAATTGTCTCCGTATCCGCTCGAAGAACGACAGAATGGTATCGCGCTCCGCCGGTAGATCCAACTCGGTATTCACGTACATATCGAGATAGAAATCATCACACAGAGAACCGTAGCTATTTAGCGCCATCGCAGACAAACCCTCCAGAGCAGACTCTGGGAACTCCTGACTAACGTTATACCAACAAAACTTCTGTTTCAACGGCCGTACAGCCGACCAGACAACTATTATACGCTCAAATACTCATCTTTCCAGACTTTTTCCGTCAAACCTTGCAGTTCTTCATCGTAGTTCTTGAGCACCTCATAATACTCATTCGATTCCAGGGCTTGCCGGGCATTTTCATCTTCCGGTTGGGCCTCTCTTGGCAAGACTGAGTTTCTGAAAATTTCATAATGGTCCCTTATCGAGCAGGGCATGAGCCAGTTGTCGGGTCGTTTCCAATCATCCAGGCCGTATTCTCTCTGCCATTGCCGGCCCTTTTGCATGAAATCGGAGAACAGCGCATCAGCCAGGGTCTTACCGCTTTTGTACAATTCATGGATGTTGTCAACGTAGTAAGGAATGAAGGCACACGGTGTTACGTTGCCGTACCAATCGACATAGACGTATCCACCGCTTCTTCCGTAGGCGATGCACCCTCTGGCAAGCACACCGCTATTCCAGAAATCGGCCAGGCAGTATTTCCTTTCGCTCAGGAGCTGCTCCCATTTCCTGTACAATTTGAGCCTCGCTTCCGGGTCCACCATCAGATCGAGCTCATCTCTGCCCCTGCCGATCGGCATCAGTTGGAATTGCCACATATAGCACGCGCCGAGCTCCTTGAAGTAGAAATCGTAGAATTCATCGCCCAGCAGGACATCGAGATTCTTGCTTGTTGCCGTGACGGATATGCCGAAAGGAACCCCCTCATTTCTCAGATACTCAAAAGCCCTAAGTATTTTCTTGAACGTGCCGGCTCCTCGTCTCTGGTCTGTCTGCTTCTCCAGACCTTCAACACTGATCGCCGGGGTGACATTGGCGGATTGTGCCAGTCGTCGAGCAACGTCTTCATGGATGACCGTACCGTTGGTATATACAAGGAAGAACATGTCGTCATATTTCTCATAGATGTCGAGCAGGGTCTTGCCTTCGCTTCGGTAGAGAAAAGGTTCGCCGCCGCTGATCGTTATGAACCGGCTGCCGAATAGATCGTGTACCTCGCTGACGACGCGGTCAACGATCGGATAAGGTATCGTCGCGGCGGTATCGGCTCCTGAAGCGGCATAACAACCGATGCACTTCAGATTGCATTTCTGTGTAGGAGAGAAAACGATGAAGGTGGGAGGCAGTTCGCCATATTCTTCTTTGAATCTCTCAACGGCCTGATTGTAGCTTTGGTCTTCACGAATGAGGTTGTTTTGAACGAACACATCGACGATCTTCTCGACGATTCTATCGGAGACGTAGCCCTTATCCACATTTCTGATCATGCAGTGCAACATCGCCGATAAAAACTGGTATCTCTTGATCTGCACCTGTCGTAGGTCGGGAGAATCGTCGTTGACCATCGTCTTATAGATATAATCGTCGATCTTCTTAGCCAGCAGCTTCCTCAGGTGTTTGTGATTGACCATCTTCTTCAGAGTGGAGGCTATGATTTCCGGTCTCATTTTTGGCTCCCTTCCAAAACATCAACACGATTGAGATGACTCGCCTAAAAACATATCGGCGCGGAAGTAATTATCACACAGATTCGAGCTGATTGCAACAAATAAACTACAGTTGCTCGGGCATCTTGATCTCTGTGACTAATGCTCCGATCGTTGAAAGGATGGCAAAAATGAATATCCGCCACACGCCACTGGCGACGATGCCGCTGTTGTGGCCGACCGTTGCCAAGACAGCCGTGTAGAGCACGCCCGCCAAGATTCCGCAGACAGACGCTGCGACGACCCGCCGGCCCAACGTGGCCCCGCCGCAGCCCAGAGTGATCGCCGAGCCGCAGACGAACACGGGCGGCACAAGAACGGCCAGCCACCATAGCAGGCTGGAGCCGGGCGGGGCCCCGACATTCTCTCGGTAGATGAAATCGGCTACGATGAAGAGTCCCACCACGGCAACCGCGCACAGGCCCACGTGCCAGTATCGAGGCTCCATCCGCGCTCGGGCTTCGGCGCGCCTTCGCATCCGACGCCGGATCGTCAAGGGCCAGTTGTAGAAAAGGCAAAAGACCCAATGCTCCAGCAGCGCGCCGCCCTCGCCGAATACCGGGACAATGTGTACGGCCTCGGTTGCCCAGTGGGCCGCCATGAATCTTGCCAATGCGGGATAGTGATACGTCATCTGAATCGGAAAAGCCAGGTAGCCGACGTACTTGAAGAATCCCAGGAACACGGCGATGTTATAGTCTTTGAAATTCCGCTCTCTGATGACCAGATACAGCACGTAAAGCCCGCGGACCAGCGAGCCCGGCGAAATGGGGACGACCTGAAACAAGGCGATGATGCCGAGGCCGATACCCCACGCCTGCGCCCGCGGCATCTCGGGATGTGTGAGCACAAAGATGATGGCGATCAGTACGGAGACAACTTGTGTGACGGGCAGCGTGCAAACGTGCACGGCCAGGCTCTTAAGGTACTTCTGTATGAACGGCTCGTTGATCTGCGAAAGGATGATCTCCGCGTCCTCGTTGCTGAGCATGTGTTTTTTCTGCCCCTCGGTTATCATTTCACGAAGCCATTGCTCGCGCAGTTCCGCGTTGAAATACAGCCGGACCGGACGAACAAGATAATACGCCAAACGCTCCTTCGCATGTTTCCAGTTCGTGAGAAACTTGTGCAGGCCGGCGGGCAAAATGGATAGCGGCAAATGACAGAAAAACGGCCAAATCTCCATCGCGATCCTGGACGCCTTCTGTTCATCCACGCGCCCGGCCCTATGCCAGACGATGACTTTTTCGGCGATTCGCGCCCGCACGGCCCGCCGGAAATAATCCCCGCTTCTCAGCATCGTCGCATAGTGCTTCCGCCAGTCTGCGCGCGCCCAGAGGCGGCGGATGATTTTGCCGAACAGTGGAATCAGCCCAACCACAAAGAATAGAAGCGTCGAAGCGGTGCTGCTCCGCAGCTTTCGCTCATGCTCCTCATCGACGAGATTCCGCACCTTCCATCCGGTCACCGCGCCATTCAGCATCGTGGACCAGAGCTTCCGGCTGTGAAGCAGTCGCACGTGATTATGGGTAATATCCGGGATTGCATCCCGATAGAGCTGCTCGGCCGTTTTCAGCTCGTCCAGAGTCTCGTGCATGTCGGCGAACTCGTCAGGGTGCGCCTCTACAAAGGCCTCCAGCTTTGCCAGATCGCCCCGGTCGAACTGCACGATGGAGCCCCGCATCAGCCCTTTGGCGATCAGCTTGAAATCACCCGGACTCATCGGCAGAAAGGGCAGAAGTGTCAGCCCGGCCCGAAAATCCACCGCGACCAATCCGCCCGACGGATCGTCGTGCGTCCCTTCACGTTTGAGGGCGTTCGGCTGGCTCTTACACGTCGACCACTCGTACTGCCGGGCAAACTCATACGCTCCCATGTCGTACAAAAGCTCGACGAATTCGTGCATAAACTTTCGCTTGGCCCGATATTCCGGGGACCCCACATGCCCCTCATCCGAGGTTT
>Ga0209427_10005940_pt1 | contig 13979 bp, 17 predicted proteins | sample DeeMarSWOR136_30_FD_187465 | JGI IMG/M metagenome (GOLD analysis project Ga0209427, IMG submission 187465) | Marine sediment microbial communities from White Oak River estuary, North Carolina - WOR-1-36_30 (SPAdes) (version 2) | ecosystem: Environmental > Aquatic > Marine > Intertidal zone >... | reverse complement strand
AGGCGGCTTTGGAGAGAAAGCTGGAAGTAGCCCCAGCCTCAGAGTTTAAGGCTATCCCCGGACAAGGTGTCGAGGCTTCGGTGGCCGGGAAACAGCTTCTGCTGGGTAACCTGAGATTAATAACGGATAGGGGCCTTCCCCTGAACGGACTGGGGGAAGAAGCAGAGCGCCTGTGGGAAAAGGGCAAGACAGTGATGTTTCTCGGGTTAGATAGCCAGGTAGTGGGAATCATTGCTCTGGCCGATACTCTCAAACCCAATGCCAGGGAGGTGTTGGAACAGCTACACAAGTTAGGAATTAAGGTAGTTATGCTTACCGGAGACAATCGACGCACTGCTGAGGCTATTGCCCGAGAGGCAGGCATTGACGATGTTCTCGCCGAGGTGCTCCCAGAGCATAAAGCTCAGGAGGTAAAAAGGCTACAAAATGAGGGAAAGGTAGTGGCAATGGTAGGTGATGGTATAAACGATGCCCCAGCACTGGTTCAGGCGGATGTGGGTATCGCTATCGGTACCGGCACTGATGTCGCCATAGAGACAGGAGACGTTACGCTGATTAGCGGTGATTTAGAAGGGATTGTAACCGCCATATCCCTGAGCAAGCACACCATGAAAACCATTAGGCAGAACCTCTTCTGGGCGTTTGCCTACAATACTACCCTTATCCCAGTGGCAGCAGGCGTATTATACCTCGCCTTCGGCCAAACCGGTGTACCCTCAGGGCTTCACTTTATTCTGGGCAAATATGGATTCCTGAATCCAATCCTAGCTGCGGCAGCAATGGCCGCTAGCTCTGTAACCGTCGTATTCAACTCACTCCGTCTAAGAAGGTTTAAGCCAGCCAAATTCATAGACTAACCAAAGGAGGTGTCTCAATGGCTATTGATCCAGTTTGCAAGATGGAGGTCGAGGAGAGCAAGGCAGCCGCTACCTCCGAGTACAAGGGAAAGAAATACTACTTCTGTGCCGTAGGTTGTAAGAAAGCCTTTGACCAAGACCCTGAGAAATACCTAGTCGCAGAAAGGAAGCTTTGACAACGTTATTGCCAAGACCTAAGATTATCCTAAGAATAGAAACTTAGGGGGTGCATATGACAAGTAAAAAGCACTTCACTACCGAAGAAGCCAAACGAATTGGCGAGGCCTTAGGTATTGATTGGAGCAAGTTCGATGTTGAGCAATATAGGATGGGCCTTTTTTAGGAACATAAACTGGAATGCAGTGGAAAGTCGACTGAAATAAGCGACTGAATACCGGAAGGGGGGTACAAAAGGTTGAGGTTCACCATAAGTTAATGACATCTTCATCAGCCTCGCCTCCACACCCAGCTTTCAATAGTCAGCCCCAATATAAAAACAAACCCGGTAGCCAGTGCGGCTAATGTCCCAATCAGTGCCGGATGCATCCCCCCTTTTTCAATCGGTTGAGCCGGAATGATAACATAATCACGCCACAAAGCATCCAGACCATCCATATTAAAGCCATATACTTTGTCTAGGGCTTCATCGTAATCACTGCCCTGTTCGAAGATAAGAAGCAGCTCAAGCATCCTGTCCTGCCCATAACTATTAATAAGAAACTCCGCCAGACTATAACTCTGAGCATAGGAAAGTAAGGACTCCTCAGCATAAGCCGAAAAGGGACTTGATAAACTACGCACCGAGATAAGGCTATTTTCGGCTATTGCCTTATCAAGATAGGCTCTAAACACTGGAGCCAGCAGTCCCTCAGCATACATAGCCAAACCCTCATCAAGCCAGGTAGGCAGGTCATTATAGGGATTAAGGGTCATCTGATGTATGACCAGGTGTGCCAGCTCGTGAGCAATTGCTCTCTTTCCCCAGTTAATATCATCTGGGGTTATACCAATAGCTATAACACCATATCTGGTAAAAGCTACTCCTCCCGTCCACTCCTGAGGATAAATCATAGCCCCCCGTAAATCTTGGGAATTAGCGTAGATATAGAGCTTGGCTGGTCTTTCAAGATAAGCACCAGTATCCTCAGCCAGCTTAGTCAGTGCTTGCTGAGCCGCAGCCATTAGCTCCTGAGCAAAGGACTCCTTCCCTTCATACCAATATATTGTTACCTTGCCTTCAGTTAAACTATGCCAGGAATAACGAGTGTCATCAAACTGAACTCGAATCGGAGCCGTCTCAACCTTGTTACCTCCAGCATTCTCCACTAGCCACCAATACTCCACACTAGCTCCAGAGGGTAAGCCGCCTATTCTCACCATTTCCAAAGCCCAACTAACATCAACCATAGTAGCCGGGACAAATTCAATATAGACCTCACTGATCACCTGGGCGTAGCTTACCCGGTCAACAGTATAACGAAGGCGAATATCAGTGATATTGACATCACTCTCGGCTGATAAATTAAAGATAAGCCTGGAAGGAAACTCTGCCTGAGCCGAGCTATCTAGTATGGTTAACCCAGTCTGGGCTTGAACCAAGCCAGGACTCAATAAAACCAAGAGCAGCCAAAAAACTAAGGCTAATAGGCTGGTTTTCTTAATCATCCTTCTTCACCTACAATAGATCTGAGGTAGGCGGTTATGAAGTCATCCAACTCTCCATCTAATACAGCATCGGTATCGCTTGTTTCATAACTAGTCCTGTGGTCTTTTACCATCTTATACGGATGAAGGACATAGCTCCTAATCTGGTTGCCCCATCCAGCAGCTATACGCTTCCCCTTCAGCCTGGCTCTTTCCTCGGCTCTCCTAGCTAACTCTACCTCTAGCAGGCGAGCCTGGAGTATTCTTAAAGCAATTTCTTTGTTCTGGTACTGAGAACGCTCACTCTGACAGGTAGTCACCAACCCCGTGGGAAGATGAGTTAACCTGACAGCGCTACTCGTCTTCTGCATATGCTGTCCACCTGGTCCACTAGACCTAAACACATCTACCCTCAAATCCTCTGGTTCTATCTTTACATCAATATCTGCTTCAGCTTCAGGCATAACCTCTACCAAAGCAAAAGAGGTATGTCGAGCATGGTCAGCATCAAAGGGAGAAAGACGAACCAGACGATGAACACCGTGTTCTGATTTCAAGTAGCCACAGGCATAATCACCGCTAACCTCAATAATGGCACTCTTTATCCCCGCCTCATCGCCTGGGGAAACATCTAATATCTCGGCCTTATAACCACGCCGCTCAGCCCAGCGTAGATACATCCTTACTAGCATCTGCACCCAATCTTGAGATTCTGTGCCTCCAGCTCCGGCATGAACCGCCAGGATAGCGCTTCTGGCATCATACTCACTGCTAAAAGCCATCTCTAGTTCCATCTTATCAAGGCAGGAAGCTACCTTTCCTATCTCTGACTGAATCTCTTCATTAAGGACGGCATCTTCCTCAGCTAGCGGGATTAATTCAGTAATGTCAGTCACCTTTTTCTCCAACTCTCGCCACTCTTGCACTACCTTCTTCTGCGCAGATAAAAGACACATAACATCTTGCGCTCTAGTCTGGTCTAACCAAAAGTCAGGCTGGGCAGTCTCTTTCTCTAATCTGGCAATCTTCTCCTCCTTGCCAATAATGTCAAAGATGCACCAGTGCCATAGAAATTCTCGCCTGCAAATCGCTTAGTATGTCCCTCAACTCCTGCATTTATCCTCCCTACATTTTTCTACTTGAAAACTTTCCTTGATAGCCTGCTCCAAGTGTTAAAGTATCCTTTTCTCGCCCCAGATTTCCTCCAGCCGCTAGATGGGCAAGTCGCGTAGGCTCGGGTAGACGATAACCACAGCCACACTTCAAAACCCAGTGAATAGCAGTTTGAAGGTCAATTTTATGACCTATAGAAACATAAATGGGCTTCACCCCGAGCTTGGTTCGCAGCGCCACCCCTATGGTCTCACCCTTATCTATTAGTTCAGTATAGCTGCCTGGCTCAACGCCGGGTTCCTCATGTTGCCCACAAAGCCGCGATTTAGCGCAACCAATTGTTGGCGTATTTAAAAGGAGCCCTAAGTGGGAGGCAAGGCCAAATCGCCGGGGGTGGGCAATTCCCTGACCATCAACTAAGATGAGGTCTGGGGTAATAGAAAGCTCTTGGCAAGCAGCTAGTGTTAGTGGTGACTCTCTGAATGAGAGAAGCCCAGGGATGTAAGGAAAATCAAGCCTTCTTTTTACTACTTTTGTTTCCACTAATCTAAGTTCGGGATAATCTAAGACAACCACAGCCGCTGTAGCCATCCCCTGTGCCTTTCCCGCTGATATATCCACACCTGCTATAAAACGGGGAGTGGTGACCTCACTATTCCTAGATACCTGTTCTGCCAGCCTCTGCTGTATGTCCAAAGCCTGAGTAGTACTAACCTGCCAGCTGTGCAATCTCTCCACTTTCATACCCCGATTATAGCCCCTATATAACCTTCTGACAACCACATGCAAATGAGATTGGTAGAGAAAAGACACGCTACCCCCAATGGTAACCAAGTTGACATTCCTATTCAACACAGCTAGTCTATAAGCTAGGGTTTGACCAAATTTCACCCCAGCAGCTTTTTAGGCTTTCGACCATGGTTTATTAAACCCAAAGGAGGGCAGAATATATGATAAGACAAACTCGTAGTCAACTGAAGTGGCTAGCTCGTTTAATAATCCCAGTTGTAGCTATCCTTCTTATTAGTGGCTGTATCCCGGCTAATCAACTGCCACTTATTTCTAGTCTTACTATTGATGAAGAACAGGTTAATCCTTCTGGCGACTGTCAGGTTAGGTGTATTGCCTCAGACCCAGATGAAGATGAATTAAGCTATACCTGGTCTGCAAGCGGAGGGAAGTTCTCCGGAGAAGGAGCTATTGTCACCTGGATTGCTCCTGAGGAAGTTGGTGCTTACACCATCACAGTTGAAGTAACAGATATTAGACGTGGCAAAGCAACGGCGCAACTGACCATTGATGTAGTTGTTAATCACCCTCCGGTTATTGAAAGTCTGACGGCTAAGCCATCACCGGTGAGACAAGGTAAGACCAGTACTATCGAGTGTGTTGCCTCTGACCTGAATGGAGACGAACTCAGCTACTTGTGGTCACCAGCTCAAGGGAATATTACCGGAGAAGGCGCTACTGTTACTTGGACAGCACCTAACGCCTGCGGGACCTCTATTATTACGGTTACCGTAGCCGATGGCAGGGGCGGTGAGGTGAGAGAGGAGCTTGAAATCAAGGTGATAAAACCCGGCTGAGGCTAAGATGGGACCTGGACGGCCCCGGGATGCTAAGATTAATCAAAAGTGAGTTAAGGCAATTACACAGCAGAGACAAGTTTATCGTTCTCTACTATTGACGAAGCTACTGAAAGTATAAGCATTGTAGTGAGTTGTGGGCACAAGTAAAGGTAATGCAAGCTACAAAATTGTATGTAATGGAGGGACAGGAAGAAGATTCCCAGTCAACTGTAGATGGCTAGCGCAATTCTCGCCTTTTTAAAAGAGGTCGGGTTAAGTTTTATCCCCCTTTTTATAGCTGTCGATGCTATCGGCGTCCTGCCTTTCATATTATCCTTGACTCAGGATATGGACCCTGCAGAACGACCGAGGACAATTCGCTACGCCATGCTCACTGCTTTCGCACTGGGCTTGGTATTTATCGCTATCGGGCAAGGCCTATTTGTTGTACTCGGTTTTGCCGTTGGCGACTTTTTGATAGCTGGAGGGCTGGTTCTTCTAGTCTTGGCTATCAGGCATTTGACAACCGGCAAATTAGTAGAGCTTCAACCAAATGTTTCCAAACGGATGATTGGGGTGGTACCCATAGGAACACCCCTGGTGGTGGGACCAGCAGTTCTGACCACATTACTCCTTCTAACCCAGCAGTATTCTCTTCCCGCTGTAATAATTTCTTTCCTGTTCAATATGGCATTTGCCTGGCTTGTCTTTACCCAGGCGAACAGGGTAGCTCGCCTGTTGCGAGAGCAAGGACTTCGGGCAGTGTCCCAAATAGCCGGCCTACTTTTAGCAGCTATAGCAGTGATGATGATTCGTAAAGGTGTTTTTGAAATCTTGGCGTGAGAGCTTGAAACACCAAATTTTAACTGCCATTGACAGCCAATACAGTTTTAGCGCATAATAGCCTAAATATTCAGACTAAAAAAGAGGCTGGTAAAAATGGTAAAGATTAGGTTGCGACGGGTAGGTGCTAAAAAAAGACCGAGTTATCGAGTTGTAGTAGCCGATGTGCGAGCTCCCCGGGATGGGGCGTTCATTGCTACTATAGGACACTATAATCCTTTAACCGACCCAGAAACGGTGGTTGTAGATGAAGAGAAAGCCCTGAACTGGCTCAGGCAAGGGGCTCAGCCGACAGCTACTACTGCCAGATTACTATCAAAGCTAGGCATCATGGAAAAGTTCAAAGCAACCAAGGAGAAAACATGAAAGAAGTAATAGAATACATCGCCAAATCAATTGTCAATCTACCTGATGAGGTAATAGTTACCGAGGAAACCACCGAAGAGGGTGTAATAATTAAGTTACAAGTTGCCGAAGAGGATAAAGGGAGAGTTATCGGCAAACAAGGTCGAGTGGCTGAAGCCATGCGCACCTTGATCAGGGTGAAAGCAGCTAAGCAAGGCACCAGAGCTACCCTAGAGATTATCTAGGAATAACTCACTGAGCCACCCAGAATTGGGATGAAATCATCTGAGCCGGAATTTATAACTATTGGTAAAATTCTAGCTCCTTGGGGGATTAAGGGTAAACTAAAGGTAAAGGTAGTAACCGATTTCCCTCAGCGTTTTACCCCTTGTTCAAAGATCTATATTAAGCGTCAGCCTATGACCATTGACAGCACCCATTGGCACAAGGGGAAGGCAATTATTAAGCTTAACACCATTGATTGTATTGAAGAAGCTCAACGGCTTAACGAGCAACCTGTAGAAATACATCATAGCCAGCTTGAGCCTCTGCCTGAAGGGCAATACTACCATTTTCAACTCATCGGGCTAGAGGTATGGACAACCCAAGGTGTACTATTAGGAAATATCACGGAGATTCTAGCCGCAGCCAGTAATGATACCTATATAATCAGCAGTGCTAAAGGAGAAATACTTATTCCTGCCATTGAGGACGTAGTAAAATCCATTGACATTAATAAAGGACGGATAACTATCGAGGTAATTGAGGGACTACTGACTTGAATCAAAAGGCCAATTAAGTCTAGGTTCCTAGCTTTCTTTTTCTCCTCTTCTCCGCCACTTTGAGGCGAGAGAGCGAACGTCGTAGTGCTGCCTCAACCCGAGCAGCATCAACCGCAGGTGGATGGTGACTAAGTTGCTCCTGAGCTCGGCGCTTTGCTTCTTCAGCCCGGGCTATATCAATTTCCTCAGACCTCTCAGCAGCATCAGCCAGAACTATTACCCGGTCAGGTCGCACCTCAAGAAAGCCCCCAGAAATAACTATGAAGAATTCCTCCCCACCCTTCCTTACCCGCAGTTCACCTACTTCTAAGGTGGTCATCAAAGGGGCGTGATGCGGTAAAATCCCCAGTTGACCTTCAATGCCTGGGGCAACAAGTATATCCACCTCCTCTGCAAAAACCACCCCCTCAGCGGTAACAATATCAAGCTTTATACTAGACATTCAACCTATGCCTCTAGTTTCTTCGCCACCTCGACTGCCTCTTCTATAGCCCCCACCATATAAAACGCCTGCTCTGGTAGGGCATCGTACTTTCCTTCCAGAATCTCCTTAAAACCACGCACTGTCTCCTCTATCGGCACATACCTTCCCTGTCTTCCAGTAAAAACCTCAGTAACAAACATCGGTTGAGATAAGAACTTCTGTATTTTGCGGGCTCGAGACACGGTAAGCTTGTCCTCTTCACTGAGTTCCTCAATACCCAGTATAGCGATTATGTCCTGGAGGTCCTTGTAGCGTTGCAAGACCTGCTGTACCCCACGAGCTACTCCATAGTGCTCCTCACCAACAACAAGTGGGTCAAGTATACGGGAGGTTGAAGCTAGTGGGTCAACTGCCGGATATAAACCCTGTTCAGCAATAGACCTCTCCAGAGCAATAACAGCATCAAGATGACCAAAAGTGGTTACTACTCCAGGGTCAGTATAATCATCAGCAGGAACATAGATAGCTTGAAAGGAAGTAATTGAGCCCTGCTTGGTAGAGGTAATCCTCTCCTCCAGTTCGCCCATCTCTGTAGCTAGAGTAGGTTGATAGCCTACAGCCGAGGGCATTCGTCCCAGTAGAGCTGACACTTCCATACCAGCTAGGGTATAGCGATAGATATTATCAATAAACAGCAAAACATCCTGATGCTCAACATCACGAAAATACTCTGCCATACTTAGCCCGGTTAGTCCTATGCGAAGACGAACTGCTGGAGGCTCATTCATCTGACCAAAGACCATTACTGTCTTATCAATCACACCAGAAGCCTTCATTTCATTCCACAGGTCATTACCCTCACGAGACCTCTCCCCGATACCGGAGAAAACAGAAAAACCACCATGTTCAGTGGCAATATTGCGGATAAGCTCCATAATAATAACCGTCTTACCTACTCCAGCACCGCCATAGGCACCTATCTTACCTCCTTTGGTAAAGGGGGTAATCAAGTCAATAACCTTAAGCCCTGTCTCCAGCATCTGGGTAGATGTCTCCTGTTCCTCGAATGAAGGCGGAGACCGGTGAATTAGCCAGTGCTCCGCAGCTTCAACAGCACCAAGGTTATCTATGGGCTCTCCCATAACATTAAATAACCGACCCAGAGTAGCTTTCCCTACCGGCACAGTTAGAGGTGCACCAGTATCTATAGCTTCAATGCCCCGTCCCAACCCATCGGTAGACGATAGAGACAGGCACCTGACCCAGTTATTACCGATATGCCCCTGAACTTCAAGCACAACCTTACCACCATCCGTCGGAATCTCAATAGCATTGTAAAGCGCTGGTAGCTCATCAGGGAGAAACTCTATATCAACCACCGTCCCTATTACCTGAGTTACTTTCCCTTTTCCCATAATAACCTCCTAACTTAAACCAGAGCGGCAGCCCCGCCAGTAATATCAAGAAGCTCCTTAGTAATTGCCTCCTGCCGTGCCTTATTGTATATCAGGGTTAAATCTTCAATAAGCTCATTGGCATTATCGGTAGCATTTCGCATCGCTACCATTCTAGCTGATTGCTCGCTGGCTATAGACTCCAGAATAGCATGATATACCTGCATCTCTACAAATCGCGGTAAAAGCTCACCTAACACCACCTCAGGGCTTGGTTCATATATATAATCCACATTCTGCGCCGTGGGTATAGCTGCCGGCTCAACCGGAAGTATCTGCTGTAAAATTGGTCTCTGGACCATTGTGGAAATGAATTGAGCATAGACTAAATAAACCAAATCTATAACACCATTAGTATAATCATCTATAATAATATGGGATATGGGTAAGGTATCAAGGAAACTTGGTTGGTCACCAAGCTGGGTAAACTCAGCCCGAATATCCCGACCATATCGTCTCATAAAATCAATCCCCTTGCGCCCAATAACAATAAGGGTAACCGGCACACTTTGCTCCAGTATGAAGCCTGCTGTTTTACGATTAATATTGGAATGAAGCCCGCCACACAAACCACGGTCAGGGGTGATATGCACTACAGCAACTTTAGTCACCGGTCGGCGCTGTAGCAAGGGGTGCGCCAGCTTACCTTCCTGAGGTAGAGCCGCTAGGTCGGCTATCACTTGATATATCTTCTCTGAATAAGGCCGCCCCGCCAAGCCTCGCTCCTGGGCTCGCCTCATCTTTGAGGTGGCTATCATCTCCATAGCCCTGGTAATCTTGGCTGTGCTCCGAATGCCGCGTATCCGGCGGCGAATTAAGCGAATATTAGCCATTCCTTGACCTCACCCCTTCAGTCTACCCCAAAAAGCCCTGTTTAAACTCCGTAATAGCTGCCTTTAAAGCCTCTTCAATATCAGTCGTAATCTCTTTTTCCCCGGCGATACGCTCACCTATCCCCGGGTGATTTGCCTCCATAAACCTATGGAAATCAGTTTCAAAGGCAGTAACCTTATCTGTAACTACATCATCAAGATAACCGTTAATAGCCGCATACAGAATCATAACCTGCTTTTCCAGTGACATAGGGACATACTGAGATTGCTTTAAGATTTCAGTAAGTCGCTGACCACGCTCCAACTGAGCTCTAGTTGATTTATCCAGTTCAGTAGTGCCAAATTGAGCAAAAGCAGCTAGCTCCCGATACTGAGCTAACTCCAGTCTAAGCCTACCCGCTACTTGCTTCATTGCCTTGGTTTGGGCGGCACTTCCTACCCTAGACACTGATAAGCCAACATTTAATGCTGGTCTGATACCAGCATTAAACAGGTCTGTTTCCACATAAATCTGACCATCAGTAATAGAGATAACATTAGTTGGGATATAGGCAGCTACATCACCAGCCTGAGTTTCAATAATAGGTAGCGCGGTAAGAGAACCACCACCATGTTCAGAGTCATACTTAGCCGCCCTCTCAAGTAAGCGACTGTGTAAATAAAAAACATCACCGGGGTAGGCTTCGCGCCCTGGCGGTCGATGTAGTAATAACGAAAGCTGTCGATAAGCCCAAGCGTGCTTGGAAAGGTCATCATAGATAACTAAGGCATCCCTCCCCTGCTCCATAAACTCCTCGCCCATGGCACAGCCAGCATAAGGAGCAAGATATTGCAAGGCAACCGAATCAGAGGCATCAGCAGTAACTACAATAGTATGCTCCATAGCTCCATAGCTTTCTAAAGCAGCTACCACTCGCGCCACCTTGGACGTTTTCTGCCCAATGGCTACATAGACGCAGATTAAATCACCACCCTTCTGATTGATAATGGTATCAAGGGCAATAGCTGTCTTGCCTGTGGAACGGTCACCAATAATAAGCTCCCTCTGCCCCCGACCTAAAGGAATCATACTATCTATAGCTTTAATCCCCGTTTGCACCGGAGTATTTACTGGCTTACGCAGTGTAACACTGGGGGCAACACGCTCCAAAGGTCGAGTGTTATCAGTCTTAATTGCACCCTTACCATCAAGGGGATGACCTAAGGCGTTAACAACCCTACCAATAAGAGCCTCGCCTACAGGTACCGCAGCAATCTGACCTGTGCTCCGCACCTCATCCCCCTCCTTAATCCCACTGTAATCACCCAGGATAACGGCAGCCACATTATCTTCTTCCAAGTTCAGAGCAATCCCCATAACCTCATTAGGAAACTGAAGAAGCTCATTATACTTAGCTCCAGCCAGCCCGTGAATCCTGGCGATACCATCACTGACCTCAATCACTGTACCCACATCCACCATGGTTACCACTCTACCAAATTGCTCAATCTGCTGCTTTAAGACAGAAACAATGTCTTGCCCTCTTATTGTCATCTAAGTTACCTCCCTCTAGCTTCTACCTCTTACCTCCCCACCCCAGCCAAGTCCTCCTTTAAAGCTGTTAATTTACTACGAGTGCTACCGTCTAGTAGCTTACCACCAATTCTAGCTACAATCCCGCCGATTAAGCTAGAATCTACTTCAGGCTTGAGCACTACCTTCTTACCAACTACAGTACCAAGACGCTCTGCCAATCTTAGCTTATCTTCATCATCAAGGGGAATGGCAGTAACAACCTCAGCCTGTTCTATACCACGGTAGCTATCTAAAAGACGCTGATACTCGTCAGCAATATCACCTACCATAGCTAGTCTACCCCTACTCACTAACAAATAAACCAGGTTTAGAGCTAGAGGGTTTACGTCACCTAATCGCTCAGATAGCAGCCCAACTTTGACATCAAAATGAAACTTGGGACTCTCAATTACGGTAATAAGTGCGGCATCCTCAGCTAGACTGGCAATCTTTCCCAGGTCAGACTGCCACCTATCTAATTCACTTGTCTCCAGGGCAATGTTAAACACTGCCTGCGAATAACGCCTAGCATAAACCCTTCTGGCCATTCCAACTCCCTAAATTAAGTAGGCTAATCCTTCTTCTCGGTTGTGCTCTCTTCCAATACCTTGTCAATAACCTGGCGATGTGCTTCCTTATCCAGTGAGCGGTCAATGACCTTCTCTGCCGCCAGTATAGTCAGGTCAGCAAACTCCCTACGCAGTTCACCAATTGACTCATCCCGCTCTCGCTGAATCGCCGTCCGTGCCCTGGCAATAAGGGCCTCAGCATCCTGTCTGGCTTCTTGCTGTGCTTGATGTCTCATCTCTTCCCCAGTTCGCACCGCCCTGGTTACCAATTCCTGCCCTTCCCTACTAGCCTCTTCAATTCGTTTCTCAGCTTCTTCCTCAGCATGGGCTGCCTGCTCCTTAATAAATTCAGTCTGCTCCATACTCTCCTTAACCTTCCTGGAGCGCTCATCAAGCATCCTCATAACAGGCTTATAGGCAACCAGATATAAAAGCCCAAATAGAATGGCAAAATTTATAATTTGCGCTAGCAGCGTTGGCAAATTTATACCAAGACTAGCCAGACCTTCCATTTTCTTCACCTCTCAAACTGGGTTACATTATAAATATCAATGTCATTATTAACCCAATAAAAGTCATCACCCCCAAAATTATAACTAGAAAAAAAATCATTATAGAATATGGTATACCTTCCTGCCCCATAATTACCCCCTTTTTATCATCACTATACAATCATAGCCAGGATGATAGCTATGATCAAGGCATAAATTCCGATAGCCTCAGCCAGGCCAGCAATCAAGATCATATTGGTAAATATGGGACCTCTTGCCTCAGGGTTACGGGCTAATCCTGTCAAGGCTGAATAGCCAATAAGCCCAAGAGCTAGCGCCGGTCCCAATAACCCTAGGCTACCAATTATTCCCACCGCCAATAGCTTCATTACTTCTGGTGTCATTAAATACCTCCTTCTTTATTTTTTATGTTAAGTTTTCTCCTCTTCATGAGAAGCAACGGCAAGGGTAAGGAATATCAGAGTCAGCCCTCCGAAGATAAGTGCCTGGAGAAAGCCAATAAGAAGCTCAAGCCCATAGAACGGTAAGGCAAATAGCCACGGAACAAGAAAAACTGCCACTAAAATAAGTATTTCACCAGCCGTCATATTGCCAAAAAGACGGAAAGTAAAGCTGACAACATGGATAAATTCGCTAAGCAGCTCCAGAAAACCAACAAAAATCGCAATGACTCCAGTAAACATTCCACTTAGGCCGGCACCTACCTTGCCTCTGACAACCTGTCCGGCACTTCGGAAAAAAATACCGACATTAACGAACTTGGCCACATAATGACGTCCAAGTGTTCTGAAACCAAAGTACTGAGTAATGATCACAGACATCACTGCCAGAGCTAGAGGCATGTTAATATCAGTATTGGCCGGTCTAAGTAGGTGCACCTCACCTTCAGCAGTATGTACAATTATTGAACCATAACCGGGTAGTAGACCAAGCCAGGCATTCATTATAACAAAGAGAAAAATAGTAGTGACTATCGGGAAGAAGCGACGCCCATTCTTCTCCCCGGCAGCACTACAGCAGAAGTCATACAGCCAGCCAAGTAGAAATTCGAAGATACTTTGCAATCTACCTGGGATAAGTTTCATCCGGCGGGTAACAGCATAAGAAAATCCTACCAGAAAAATAATTGTAATCCAGGCAGCAATAATACTATTAGTAATGGGAAAGCCAAACAGGTGGAAAACCACCTCGGCAGGAAGCTCGGGGTGTGGCTGGGAGACACTAAGCCAGCTCGGTAGTCCTACATCACCAAGTATACTCTTACCCAGGGGACCACTAGTAAAGCCAACTATAAACAGAATAAGGAGAACAACCATAAGGACGATTACAATCGGGAATGAAAGGCCCAGAATTTTACCCTTAGGCACTAACCATCCTCCTTGTTCTGTTTGTTCCTGATGAGGGGCAAGAGCATCTGATAAACACCGTAACCAGCAACGATAAGCCCAAGTATTAAGCCAACTATCACAAAGAGAGGCTT
>Ga0209427_10005938_pt1 | contig 13985 bp, 15 predicted proteins | sample DeeMarSWOR136_30_FD_187465 | JGI IMG/M metagenome (GOLD analysis project Ga0209427, IMG submission 187465) | Marine sediment microbial communities from White Oak River estuary, North Carolina - WOR-1-36_30 (SPAdes) (version 2) | ecosystem: Environmental > Aquatic > Marine > Intertidal zone >... | reverse complement strand
TTCCTCCCGGAAGCTAATCCCCTCAATCCTGACGGGCGCTCCCTCCATGGTCTCCGGTGCCATTGGCTTTGTGGGTCCCCGAGCACAGCTGACGACGAGAAAGATGAGGCCCATGGCGCAAACCCATCGAGCCGGTTTCTTGAACAGTGAATGTCTCATTTCGCTCCCCCCTCCCCAGGCTTTCGTAACGGTATGGTAATCTCCCTGTGTTTCATCTGGCCGAATATATCCTTATACCTCTGCTCAACGATTACCCGATCTTCGTGGATCTCCTTGACTTTTCCATTTTCCCGGCCAATGAGCGTGCCCTTGCCGATAATGAATCCCTTTCCGCCGGCATCCTCCACCAGGGCCCGATATCCCCTCGGCCCCTTCAAAATTCCCACCAACTTCAGTTCGCTCACGTCATACCGTTGGAGGGGTGTAAGGGGGGCTTTGGAAACGGGTTTCTTGGGCCCCAGGGCGATAAAAGGCTTAAAGGGATCCCGCTTGCCCACTGGGTTGTAGGTATATGGGTCCTCCTTTTTCTCATCCACTACCTTTTCCTCATTCTTCTTCGGCGGTGTCCTGTGGCTCTGCTGCCTCTTTGCCACGGTCACCCTGGGGGTTTGTGACCCTCCCTCACACCCCCAGATGAGGAAAAGGGAACTACCCACCACAAGGATGGTTCTGAGGTAGTACACCCAGGTTACCTTACCTCTGGCCATTCGTCGTTGTTTTCTTTGCACCGCCCTCCTCCTCGCTCTCGAGAAAACGAAAGGTGGTGGCGAGACATGAGGTTTTCACCACCGTTTCGCCTGCTCTTTGCTTCACGTCTCCCATGGAGAAGTTGAGGATGTTGATGATCCGGTCCAGTTTGCTGATCTTATCGAAAAAGGAGGCCACGTCGTGGTAGCTGCCCACCATGATCACCTCCAGTGGAACCCGGGCATAGAACTCCTGGGCTTCCTGAGATTCCCCCTTGCCCGATGCTCCGGCCTTTGATTTGCCGCCTGCTCCCCGGGATGGTTTCCCGGGTCCCTGTGGCTTGGGTTGTAACCCAACGCGTTCTTCGGGCTTTGGCCTGAATAGGAGGAATTCCAGGCCCGAGCCCTTCCCCAAGCTTGAGATATTTCGGAGAAGAGTCGGAATCTCCTTCTTGTTGGGGAGCTGGGCCACGGCTAAGGCCAGCTCTCTTTCCAGGCCGTCGACCTGCTCCCTGAATCTGGCCAAGTCTCGCTTGACGGCCTCCCCCTCCTCTAGCTCCCTATTCAGTTTGCCCAGCTCCATCCGCAAGCTCCTCAGCTTCCCCTGTTGGGGCATGAAGACGAGGTAGCCATAAAGGCCCACAATAAAGACCACGGCCAAGAAAAGGATGAGAACCTTCTTCGGCGTGGGCAGCTTCGCAATGGAGTCCATGGAAACGGCCATAGCGCCCTCCTTCACTGCACAACGGTGCTGGTTATGGTGAATTTCTTGATATTGATGTCGGTCCCCTCGGGCTTGAACCGCTCGGTAACGATCAACTCAACACCCATGAAGTATTCCGAGCTTTGAAGGTTGGTCATGAAATTGGCGATGACCTCATCGGTAAGGGCCCAACCCTGCATCTCCAATGCGGCTCCGTCCTTTTTCAGCGAGCGAAGGCACATCTTGTCCGGGATATGAGTGCTCAGGGCGTCCAAAATCCGCACCGGCCTTGCCTTATTCTTCTTCAATTCGGAGATAACCTTCAATTTCTTCTCGAGAAGCTTTATGTCCCCCTTGTACTTCTCGATCTGTCGCTTCAGTTCCCGCAGCTTCTCCAGCTTCACCTTGCGATCGCTGATCTGACGCTCGAGCGCTCTCGACTGGTTCACGTGTATCCACTGTACGAGCCCGATAAGGCCGAAGACCAAAACCAGGACGAAGATGAAGATGGAGATTTCCTTGCGAAGGCCTTCCCTTCTCCTCCCGGCCCTCGCTATCAATAAATTGATCCGGATCATTTGTCCCCTACCCTCCTTAGGGCCAGCCCAACGCTGACCGCCATGATTGGTTCCATTTCCTTAAGATAGTCGACGTCCAAATCCCTCTTGGAGCAGTCGACCTCCTTAAAGGGGTTGACGATTTCGACCGGGATGCCGGCCTGTTCCTCGACAACCTTTTCGATGCCGTTTATTTTCGCACAGCCTCCGCTCAGGAACAGCCTGTCGACTTTTTCATGAGAACTCTGGGAGTGGAAGAAGTCCAGCGACTTGGCGACCTCCGTCGCCAGGGAATTCAAGGCCGATCTCAGGACCTCTTGTATGACCTTTTGACTGGCTTCATCCATTCTATTGCCCAATTTCAAATTCTCGGCTTCCTCGAAGTCCACATTGAGCTGCCTTTGAATCTCCTCGGTAATGGCGTTTCCTCCCGTGAAAATGTCCCTGGTGAAGGACGAGACCCCCCTTTTCAAGATGTTGATGTTCGTTACACTCGCCCCGATATTGGCTAACGCAGTAATCTCATCCCGTCGTATGGGGTAATTCGCCTCAAACATGTTCTCAAGTGCGAAGGAATCGATATCCACGATAACGGGGGTGAAGCCTGCCTCGATAATCACGGACAAATAGTCATTGATAATGTCCTTCTTCGCAGCCACCAAGACGACGTCCATCAACTCCTCGCTCCCCTCGGTGGGGCCGAGAATTTGGAAATCGATGTTTACGTCATTGATGTCGAAGGGGATGTATCGCTCCGCCTCCCATTGAATGGATTCCTCCAGTTCATCCTCCGTCATGGTGGGGATGTTGATCTTCTTGACGATTATGGAATGGCCCGATACCGACGTTACCACATCCTTGGTCTTTATCCTCAAGGCGCTGGTCAACCCCCTGATTGCATCAACGATGGTTACCGAATCCATGAGGGCCCCATCAACGATGGCCTCTGGGGGCAGGGGAGCTATTCCGAAGTTCCTCAACTGATAGCCCCCCTTGACCTCTGCCAGTTCCAACAACTTAATGGAACTGGAGCCGATATCCAAGCCGATTACGTTGCCTTTCCTTGAAAATAGCATGGGCTCACTCCTTTTCCGTTTCGTTTACCCCCCAAGCCCACTGTTGTAACGAGTTCACGTTACCACGTGTCCGAGTCGACCCCTAAGCGGGGGAAATGGAATATTTCTTCAACTTCTCCCTCAAGGTGGATCGAGAGATCCCCAGCATCCTCGAGGCCCTTGACTTGTTGCCGTCCATCATCGTCAGGACGTTTTGTATGTGTTTCTTCTCCGCGGCCTCCAGGGAAAGATCCGCGACATCTGCTGCCCGATCTCCAACACCGTCCTTCTGAGATCTCCTCAGCTCGATGGGCAAGTGATCGGGAAGTATCTCGTTGTCGTTGGATAAGATCATCGCCCGTTCAATAATGTTCTTCAATTCCCTGACGTTTCCAGGCCACCGGTAATTGAGTAAATACTCCCTTGCCTCCTCCGATATCCCCGTTACGTTCTTTCCCAATTCCCCGTTGTTCTCGGCGATAAATAGGCTCCCCAAAGGCAGGATATCCTCCCTTCTCTCCCTGAGGGGCGGCATCTCGATGACCATCACCTTTAAACGGTAATACAGGTCCTTTCTGAATTGTCCCGTGTTGACCAGGGCAGATAAGTCCTTGTTGGTAGCGGCTATGATTCGGACATCGACGCTGATCTCCCTTTCCCCCCCCACTCTCATGAAATTCTGGCTTTCCAAAACCCTCAGAAGCTTCGTTTGGAGGTAGGATTTCAACTCGGCGATTTCGTCCAGGAAAACCGTTCCCCCGTTGGCCAGTTCAAAGAGCCCCCGTTTGGTTCCCTTGGCATCGGTGAAAGCCCCCTTCTCGTACCCGAACAGCTCGGTCTCCAGCAGATTTTCCGGGATTGCGCCGCAGTTGATTTTCATCAGGGGTTTCTTGGCCCTCTTACTCCGGTAGTGAATGGCATTTGCGGCCAGCTCCTTCCCTGTTCCGCTTTCCCCCTGAATCAATACGGATGTCCTCGGGGTCTGGCTGATCATCTCTATCAGCTCCGTCACATTCTTCACGAGGGGACTCGTGCCAAAAATCTCGATACCCTCGGGTTTTTCCTTTCCCTGCCGCCGCAGCCGTCGGATCTCATTCTTCAGGCTCTGCGTCTCCAGGGCCTTCTGGATAAGGATTTTCAACTCTTCCAGCTCAAAGGGCTTATCGATATAATCATAGGCCCCCGACTTCATTGCCGTTACAGCGGTGTGGACATCGGAATAAGCGGTCATCACGATAACCATGAGGTCGCTTTCCGTCTCCTTGATGCGTCTCAGGACGTCAAGCCCATCCATGTCGGGCAGCCTGATATCCAGCAGAATCAGGTCAAAGAGCTGCTCCCTGATGGATGATAGCGTCTGTCCCCCCGTCTCCGCGGTCGAAACCTCATATCCCCTTTTCTTGAGGACATCGGAGAGGGTCTGTCGCATCACCTCGTCATCATCCACAACTAATATGGCCGGTTTCATTCTCTCCCCTAATCGGGTTACTTCGGAAGCGTAATGGTGAAGGTCGTGCCACTATCCACTTTGCTTTCGACCTTTATGCTCCCTCCGTGGTTCTTGATAATTTGGTACGTTATGGACAGCCCCAAACCGATCCCCTTTGGACGACTGGTGAAGAAGGGATCGAAGATTTTGTTGATATCATGGGCCGGGATGCCTTTGCCCGTGTCGGAGATTGATATTCGGATGTAATCCCTCTCGGGATTCAGCAATGGGGCCGATCTAACCGGCTCCGCCGTAATTTTCAGTTCCCCACCCCTTGGCATTGCCTGGATGGCGTTCAGAAAAAGGTTCAAAAACACTTGGTGCATTTGATTAAAATCGACTCTGACCTTTGGTAAGCCGCCGGCGTATTCCTCCGTGAAGTTGATGCCCCTATTGGCGATATCCTTAATCAGGAGCGGGATGATTTCATTTACGATGTCCTTGATATTACATACCACCAGGTTCAATTTCTGGGGCTTGGCGAAGGAGAAGAAGGTTTTCAGCAGATCGTTAAGCCGATCAATCTCCTTGGTGATTCGATTGAGATACTCCCTCTTGGGGTCGTCCTGCCCCATCTCCTCGCCCAATGCTTGGGCCGTGGTTTTTATCCCCGCCAAGGGATTTCTGATCTCGTGGGCTATTCCGGAGGAGAGCTCTCCCACGGACACCAGTCGATCCATACGAAGAATCTCCTCCTGAAGTTTGAGGACATTAGTCATGTCCCGAAAACTGATGATCTTGCCGATTCTCCCTCCGTGCGAGTCCAAGTGATCGGTAATGTTAAACCCGACGGGAATCTCAACCTTGTCCTTTCTCAATATGAGGCCCTCCCTTCTGGAATCCATCTCATCGTGATTCATGAAGGGATTTGGCATGGTCTGCTTTTTCTCCCTCAGGGAAAATATGGTAAAGGGTTTTCCGATAACCTCTTTCCTTGCATATCCGAGGATTTTCTCCGCAGCCCGGTTGAAATAGGTAATGCGATCCTTCGTATCAACGAGAATGAGGCCGCTGCCGATGCTCTGGATGAGGCTCTCGGTAAAAGACCTGAGCCGTTGAACCTCGTCGTTAAGCCTCCGAATCTCCAACTCCTTGGCCTTCGACTCACCGCCCGCGTTCCATGACTGTCTTGAATGTCGTGTTGTCATATCCCTCTGTTCAATCACGGGAACGGCCTCTACCTACTCGCAATCAGGGCTGGTTGTGAACCTTTAATCGGTTTATGTTCAGGATGTAAACCATTTTGCCACTCTCCAAATGCGATATGGCCGCTATGTATTTCAGCCCCTTTCCCTCCTGCTCAGCCGTCTTAACCAGCAGGCTCTTATGCGTCAAAACCTTGTCCACCAAGATGGCGATCATGTGATCGCCCTCTCCGGCCAGAACAACGCCTTGGGGATTCCTCACCCCCGCCATATCGAGGTTGAATACCTTGGACAACTTAACCAAGGGGATCCGCTTCCCCCTGATGGTTACATGGCTTTGGGAGGTAATGCTCTTGGCGTAACCATCGGAAAGGGTATGCGATTTAATGACAAATTTGCTGGGAATGCCGAAAATCCGATTTTGCGTTTCAACGAGCAAAACCCTCTCAGCCCCATATAATCTTTGCCCGAATAACTCCCTCTGAAATTGCCCCGAGATATCACCCAGGCGGCCGAGGCAACTCCTGAGGGAACCCTGGATTCTCTCCAATTCATCCGATAATCCCGCAATCCCGTCGTCGAATATGAACTCCTCCCTCATTCCCTTGACCCGACCAATGGCCTTTCCCAATCGGTCCTCACCATCGCCCAACCTCATTCGATGTCTCTCCAAATCCGAACAGAGCTTCTGAAAAACCGTGTCTCGGGCCTCGTCCCTCTTGGCCTCCTTTTCCAGCCCCAAGAGTTGAAAGTGGGAGTTGATGCCTTCAACCACCAAGTTCTTGAATATCGTCTGCTCCCCTTTCTGTGTGGCGAGGAATTTTATGACTTCCTTCCCATCTTGCAAGAACCTCAGGGCCTCCGGTGTAATGCTCTTCTCGTCATTGAGCAGGTAGAGGGAGATCTTGCCCATCATGTCAATGACCCTTAACAGGGATTCGTCTTCCCTGTAAGTGGCCTTCAAACCACCCAGGGCGGCGATAACTTTCTTGATGGTCTCGGCATTGAATTCCCATTCAAGGGAGAGAACTTCAACCTCCAAGGTCTCCACGCCTTTGGGAAGCTTCTCCTCCTCTGAGGGTTTTTCAATGGGCTCGGGCTTCTCAGCAGCGAGGGGCGCCATTTCCTCCTCTATTGGTTCGACCTCGAACGGGGTTTCTTCAGGCTCCTCCTTCCGGAGCGATTCCTCCATTACCTCGGGGGAAATGTCCGGGATGGGTTCGGCCTGTTCGGAGATGCCCCGCTGCGTGTCCTCCCGTTCAATGCCTCGGTGGGCACCCGATTCCACAAAGAGGGAATCCACCGCCGATTCGATCTCTTCATCCAGATCTTCTACGTCTTCCCTTTTCATAAAGCCCAGCCCTTACGAAGAAGGTATCCCTTAGCGTTGATTCATGGAGAGGACTTTTCGACTCACGTCCTTCACCACCAATTTGCTGATCTCCCTCAACGTCTCGAAAACCCCGAACCCCCTCAGTGCACTGGCCTCAAATGTCGGGACCTTGAGCATGGAATTCAAATCCTTTTCCAGGACCCCAATGGGGAGAATCTCGGAGTCAGTTCCATCCAAATCCCGCTTGTTGTATTGCATGACCAAAGGGATGGTACGAATGCTCAGCCTCTTCTCGGCCAAATTCTTGGCCAGGTTGATCAAGCTCTCGATATTCTTCTTTCGCTGGACCCTGAGGGAATCGGCCACGAAGACTACCCCGTCCACCCCCTTTAAGACCAGCTTTCGCGTGGCATCGTAGTGGACCTGTCCCGGAACCGTATAGAGCTGTACCCTGATATCGAAGCCTCTAATCTTGCCCAAATTGAGCGATAGAAAGTCGAAGAAGATGGTTCGGTCCCCTCCTTTGGTATCGATGGAGACCATCTTCCCCTTGATTCTCCCCGCAGTCTTGCTATAGATATACTGCAAGTTGGTGGTCTTGCCACAGAAGCCAGCCCCGTAGTACACGATCTTGCATTGAATCTCATCTTTGCTGAAGTTGATAAAGGGCATACGCGTTCACTCGACGATCATATGTTTGGATCTCTCGAAAATCGAGGAGAAGACCTCCAGCAGTTCGTCGGCAACCTTGTTTACCCTTAGCCTCACCAATCCTAGGGACGTCTTCTGGTCGAAGATGGTTACCACAATAAGGTGTTCACCAACCGCCGAAAAATAGATATTCTCCCTCTTTCCCTTGTGAAAAAGGAGGTTGAACTCATCTTCGCCGAGGAGCTTCGCGATCTCCGCGGTTGCCCCGAAGTTAGCCGCTGTGAGGGCCGACAGCGCTGCAACATCCACCGTTGCAGGATTGCCACTATGCGCGATTAACTGCCCAGATCGGTCGATCAAGAACACGCAGTGGGCCGCTGAGCTCGCCACCATCTTGCTCAAACACCGATCGATCTTGGCTATGTCCTTGCCGGAGAGGATAATGTTCATCGCTTCTTGATCAAACGGCTCCCGAAGATCTCGGGCATGGCTGCCTCAAGGTCGAATTTGCTGATCTCCTGGCGGAAGTCGGCCTTAATCTGATCCAGTTCTCCCCTGACCTGATCCACTATTTCCCTCTTGGAGAACTGATGCGAAAGGGCCCTTATCGTGAGCCCCAAACATTCTCCTACCCCCCTCGCAAACTCATGGACGTCCGCCTTTCCCGTGAATACGATTTGCCCGTCTTTGTAACTGAACTCCGCAGCGAAGGGATCCAGGAAGGGGTACGCATTCGATCTCTTAACGAGGGCCCTTCTCAACTCTGAAATGAAGGTCCCCTTCCTGATCAGTCCATCCACAACCGTCTCTATCGCGGAGATTGTATCCTGCAGCACCCTCACCAGATCCTGTAAATCCCCCTCCTCTCCGATCTCGCCCATTTGATCCGAAGAGGCGGAGAGGTGAGCCTTGTAGACGTTGAAAACCGCTCCGGCCCCCTGAGCCTCCTCCAGGACTTGACTGAGAAGATTCGTTCCCGAACTGAGATTCCCGTCCCTCCCGGTAAGGATAGTCTCGATGGGTTCCCCCTCCTGAAAGAAGATCACCCCAGTCCCCTTGCCATCCCTTAGGGCGATTTCGATATACCCCGTATGGCTTTCTTCGCCCAATTTACCTATCAATCGTTCCAGGCTCGTGAAATCCGTGGAGAGGTCCTTGTAGAGGATTTCCCGCTTCAACGTGCTAGCCAAAACCGTGACCAACTCAGGGGAGAGATGATATACGCTGATCATTCCATCCTGCTCTTTTGCCTTGGATATGATATTGCCGATGGCACTCTGGCCGAATCTCTTTTTGTCCCCAATCCGCTCGATGGCATTGATGATATCCCCCGAATCCATGAACATCACCGCTTCATAATCCAAGAAGCCGATTTTGACGTATCCGCTGAAATCCTCCGATTTCAGGGATAGGAGCAAACCATTGAGGTTCGTGTAAGAGGTACTCAAATTCTTGTGTACTACTTCCCCTTTTGGAAAGATCATATTCTCTATCCCTTGGGCTTCCCTTGGGCGAGGGTATCCAGCATCTTTCTCAAAGAAGCGAGGAAGTGGTTAAACTGAGCCCCTTTTTTCAACGCGATTTGATAATATCCTTGGCCGTGCTTGAAGACCATCTTCCAAGGCGGCGAATCTCCATAGAGTATTCGGTTGAGCTTACCCAAGGTAAAGAAGCTTCCAAGCCTCTCCCCAAAGAGACCCAGAAAAGCGATCAATACCCCTTCCTCCTCGGTTTCAGCCATGGATTCCGCGGCCTCTATCTTTCCCTTTCCCGATACGACCATGATCCCTTCGCATTCAGGCATCTGCATGATACGCTCGCACATCCGACGGGCTAGACCCGTGTCCTCACGTTCTGCTTGCGGGTCGGAGGGTACCGTCTCCGTGCGGGCCTCCGGCGGTTTTTTCCCACCTGGCTCCTCTACCTTGGCAATTTCGCCCCCGGCACACGCCTCGTCCTTCCTCTTCACGCCCTCCATCAGCAGGTGTTCCCAAGGCGAGGAAATCGTCTCACGGGGTGGAAGTGCTCCGATATTGGATACGAATTTCCCCTCCTGCCACCCAAGGATGGTATAGAAGGCCTCTTCCCCCACGATATCATCGCATTCCGCATGGACGATCTCCCCGTCATTGAAGTAAATCACCCCCCTATGATCGTCCTTAGTAATGACCAGGGAGGTCGTCAGTCGGCCGAGGCAATTCATTTGGATGATATCGGTCAATTGCAGGTCGAAGAGCTTCCCCTCGAACCCCCGCTTTTCCCTCACAAGATCCAGGATCAGTTTTCTGATTTCATTGATTTCAAAGGGCTTTTCGATGTAATAGAGGGATCCCCTCTTGCTGGCCTCCTTTTGCACATCAGAAGATCCGTAGGCGGTCATGATGATCACCTTCGTCTCAGGATAATCCCTCTTAACTCGCACCAGCAGATCCAACCCGTTGATATCAGGCATTCGAATGTCCGAGATGACGAGGTCGATGGGCATTCTACCCAGAACGTCGAGGGCCTCTTTTCCGTTGTTGGCGATCTCGACTTCGTATTTGTCCCTGTCCCTGGAGAGGCTTTTGGCCATGCTCCACGTAAGGGTCTCCTCGTCGTCCACGATGAGTACTTTCTTTAGCTCCCGTGCCATCTTTCCTTTCCCATTTGCCGTCGACCAAAACCCGTCAAGAGGAACGTTTTTTCCTCAGTCTCTCTATCGCCGCCTTCAGGCTCTCCTGCATTCTATCAAAGGACTCGGCGAGCATGCCGACCTCATCGGTAGACCTTATCTCGATCTTGGTCTCCAAATCCCCCAGGCTGATCCGGTCAGCCACTTCGGTCAGGTATACGATGGGCTTGACAATGGTCCTGGAATACAGGGAGGTGACCAAGATAACCACCACGAGGGACACGCCCATGACGAGCAGAAAGATAGTTCGTGTCCTTTCAGCCCTGTTCGCTATTCGTTGCTCGATCTGTTTGGCCGGCTTTGAGAATTCGTCGATATATGTGGTGGCCGCCACCACTAAGTCAGTCCCCTCGACGGGGGTACAAAACATGTACTTGGGTCTTATCACCCCGTCAGCGTCCTTCCAGTCGTAGTAACCGTGGGCTCTGTCCTTTAAGCTGGTCTCTAGGATCGACCAGAATTCGGGGAGCTTTTCGGCCAACGTATGGAGATCCATCCCAACGATCTTGGGGTTTTTGTGGAAATGGTTGATGGCCCTGTTGTCGTGGACCGCTGTATATCCCGTTCGGCCCACTGGCTGTACGGCTATGGACTTGAGGGCAGGTGAGTTGTAGAGCTCTTCCCTGCTGAAATGGGGGTGAGATTTGATGAATATCTCGATCTGTCTGGCTATGTCCAGGGCCTTCTGTTTGATCATCTTTTCCCCCAAATCATTGAGGGACCGGACGCATTCCTCTATCGCTGTGGAGTGTATATCCTCGATTTGCAGGATGTAGATGTATCCAATCACCATGAAGGATATAACGAGGGGGATCAAGATCCCAGCGGTCAATTTGGTCAACAGGCTAATGCCCCGCCTCCTCGTTTCCGCCATTGCCCATTCCCCCTATGTTTGCCCCATGCTGATCCGAGAGAGCCGTCGCTACAGGATGAAACGTACTCAACGGCCTCATCAGCCAGTCCCCTCTCCGCCCCCTTTATCCGAGTTACGCCGAAGTGTCCGGGGTGACGTCTTCGGGCACCAATTGATTGAGGATTTCCCCGTACTCCTGACCCAAATGCTCCTTCTGGAGTAACCTTCTTCTCCTCCACTCACCCTTCTGGAGAAGCTCCTGCATTTGTGAATCCCCGCTTATCCCAGACGCGACCGCGTCCATCTTCAGGCGCACCATGGGAACATCCACGTTTGGATCGCAAAACACCACTAAGGTCGAGTTCTTCAAGCTCCTTACCATCACCCTCCCATTTTCAAAGAGAAAGTCGAGGGTCTCCGAACTCCTGCTCAGGCTTTCCAGCAGGCCTACCACCTGGGTTACCTCCTTCCCCATCGTTGCCAGGTGTTTCATAAAGACAATGGGCATCTCTTTTTCCAATATCTTGCCCGTATTATCGCACAGGAAGAAACCCCATACTCCCTCTATGGCATTAATCTCCCGCAGTTTCTCCTTCATCGGTACGTACCTCTCGACTGAAACTGCATAACAAGCAAAATGAATGCCAAATATTGTCTTCTAGAAAAAAGATTTTAACTGTTTGATATCATTATTTTTTTTATCTTTAAGAAAATATCACCGGGTAACAAGGTTATCAGAAAAAATCCATTTGTCAATTCAGATGACCGATTTTTGGCCACTATCACTCCCCCATGAGGTGAACTATTTTAAGTCATCTTCCAATCTACGGCAAAGGAGGTGCAGATTGTTCAAATCTTATATTAAAGATTTTTATTAAAATAACAACCATTTAGTAAAAATAACATATAATTGACTTTAGATTTGTCTGGACATTTGCGGGAAGGGTGAGGATCAACTGCGTGCCGAGTGGCCAATTTTTGACCATGTGGACAAAAATTGTTCATTTTTGGTGGGGAAAGAAGTCCGAAAACGATCCACCTCTTCTCCATGCCGCCTTTTTTGCGCCTTGACTTTTATCAGCCCTTTATGTAATAAATTGGGGTAATAAAATGATCGCTCTCGGGTGAGAAACTTGACCCTACCGAAAGAACATCTCTTCGATGTCGCTCAAAAGTACATAAAAAAAGGGCAGCATAAAAAGGCTGTCAAGGAATACCAGAAAATCCTCGAGAAGGACCCCAAAAACATACGGGTTCGTCTCAAACTCGGTGACCTATACCTCAAAAATGGACACAAGGATAAGGCCATCGATGAATATATGAGAGTCGCCCAACAGTATCAAAATGACGATCTCAACTTCAGGGCAACGGCCATCTACAAGAAAGTCCTGTACCTGGATCCACGGCTGGTGGACGTCTATCATAAGTTGGCAAATCTCTATTTGAGGGAGAATTTGATCGGCAGCGCCAAACTCCAGTATCACAATATCCTCAAAATCCATCCCAACGATCCCGTTGCCTTGGAGGCCCTGGAGAAGATCGAACGGGACAGGGCTCATGCTGAAATCCCATCCCAGGAGGACCCCATCATAGAACCTCGCCCTCTGCAAGAAACCCCTATCTTAGAGCCCACCCCCATAGAGGAACAGGCCGGTTCACAACCTACCCTTCCAACCCATGAAGGGCGGGTCAACGAGATTCCAACCCTGACACCCCTCGAAATCGGCCAGGAACCCGAGGATAAGGACTTAGAGATGCACTACCACCTGGGAATCGCCTACAAGGAAATGGAACTGATCGATCATGCCATTGGGGAATTTGAAACCGCATCGGCGGATGAGGAGAGGAGGTTCGATTGCCTGGTGATGCTGGGAATGTGCTTCATGGAAAAGGAAGAATACGATAAGGCCATCCAATACTTCAACAACGCCTCTCATGTGAAAGAGCTGAACAAGGAGGAGATGATCAGGTTACAGTACCGGTTGGGAGTTGCCTATGAGAGCAATGGCATGAATCAGGAAGCCCTGAAGGCCTACCACGAGATCATCAACCTGGATAACACCTTCTTGGACGTGAGGAGTAGAATCGAACGTTTGAGACAACCTTCCTGAGAAGGATTGGCCGTTGACGGTTCAGTGAAACACCTGCCTCCACGAGTGGATTCTTATCCTCTCCCCCAACAATTTCACCGTGATGGCGTGGACCGTGGCATCGCTGGTCTGAATGATGATCTGACTGTCCGCTGGATCGAAAATGACATCCGAGGGAAGCCCATAGCCAATGGTTATAGATCGGGGGACCTCCTCCCCAATCATGTCCCCTTCATCCACCGAACCATCGCCGTTGATATCCAGTACCGGGGACGTGGGAGGGCAGCCGGTATCGTATTGAACGGCATAGAGGCGGGCAATTCCTCCACATTTGCAGGGGTCCTCTATGTCGGGCTCAAAGGTGGTGAAGAACACAATCCCCCCTGCTACCAGAGGCGACGCGGTAACCCTCTCACCGGGATTTGCGATGAAATCAATGTACCATCCCTGGGATTCCTCGGCCGAGTTGCATCCCGTCGTCTGGTTGGTTAAGCTTCCCCTGGCAACGGGATCCCCGTCGTCCTTCACGGCATAGAAGGTCTGAGGGGTGTTGTCGATCCTGTCCTCTACCGTATAGTATTTGCCCGTCCCGAAATAGACGAAGAGATGACTTGGGTCGGCATCGTATAGGAAAAAGGCTGGACCATTCGTCTTACATCTCCCATCCGTTAATTACGTAATACGCCTCCAGCATGGGCTGAAGTTCAACCGTTTGGCCCTTCGAGGGGCCTGAAGGCAGCGGCTCTGTCAGG
>Ga0209427_10005937_pt1 | contig 13986 bp, 12 predicted proteins | sample DeeMarSWOR136_30_FD_187465 | JGI IMG/M metagenome (GOLD analysis project Ga0209427, IMG submission 187465) | Marine sediment microbial communities from White Oak River estuary, North Carolina - WOR-1-36_30 (SPAdes) (version 2) | ecosystem: Environmental > Aquatic > Marine > Intertidal zone >... | reverse complement strand
CCCGCGCAGTCAGCACATCAATCGGCTCCTCCGAAGCTTTTACCCGTTGCTCGATTCCTCCAGCAGTATTTGACATAAAACTGATTCCAAAAGTACTATTTGCGGCCCGAAATCCGATTGCGACAAATTCATTCTTAATATCTTGTAACCACTGGTTATGCGTGAATATTAATTCTGTACCATTAATATTAGTGAGTCCTGCTGGATTCCAATAGGTTCCGCTGGCTTCATCTGCGAGTGCAGTGTAAGCTTCTCCCATGCCGACTGCACGACTACCTGCACCGAGTTTTAAAAAAGAAAGTCCAGTACTCGCTGGATTATCTGCTGAAAAAGCCAGAGTGGTTAAATTTATCATTAATGTAAAAGTCAAAATTATCAATCCCAGTTTTGATTTGTTTGGCATTTTGATTTCCTTTGAATAGTGGTTGTAGGACAAGATAGAATCGCCTCCAACAGGTTAAATACTCACAAAATGTAAGACAAGTTGGCAACTTGTTCTACAAGTTAAATGCCCCCAAAATGTAGAACAAGATGGCATCTTTTTTTACAGGTTAAAAATCCATGAAAAAATATGCTCACTGGCAACGTCATATTTTTTCGTCACAAAAGCATATTGGATTTGTACTGGTTTTGAAAAAAGTTGGAATGAATATCCGCCACCCAAGGTAATCGATCCGTTATTTAGTCCTGCCCTAGCTGCTATTTTTTCCATAAACAAAGCCTCTGTTCCAACAAAATATTTCATGTCTTGCTGATCATTTTTTTCGATATCGACAGCAAATATTAGCCAGGGATAAGGATAACGTAATGCAATTCCACCCCGAAAAGTTTGGGGGAAGCGATCAATTTTATCGATATCTTTTTCCCAGAGTTTATCCGTTTTCCAATTGTATTTTGCATTTATATCCTTTACTGTGAATCCTAAGGATAAATAAGGCGTTGGTTTAATCAAAATTCCGAGGTCAAGTCCCAGTCCTGTTTCGGAGATCGTGGCATCGTTGTCGCCCATTTTGGGAAGGCGGTTATAGAGCACTTTTGCAGTAAGTCCGACGGACAAAATATCCAACGGCATGAGTCCGAAAGACAAGGCGAAAGCATGTTCTGCATTTGAAAAATCCTGGTAATGATTCCCTGAAAAATCTCTACCATCAATCTTATCAACACCTGCATGAACCCAGCTAAGCGCCAATCCACCATTCAGGGCGACTTCGTCAGATTCATCTTCTTCAATTTTAGGACGAATACCAGTTGCAAATCCCACATAATTAAAATTACGGTCCAACGAAAGAAAACGATAAGAAAGTATTAACTCGCGTGTTTCCATGAACGGGATTCCTGCTGGATTATAATAAGCTGCTGCAGGGCCTTCGGCAATTCCTGTAAAAGCACCACCCATGGCATTGGCTCGTGCGCCCAAACCCATTCTTAAAAAAGCTCCTGCGAGAATTCCGTCGTTGGCATAGAGATCCCTGAAATAGGACGACAAAATTAAAACAATCAAAATGGTTATATTTTTTATTCTATTCATGATTTTATTAATTCCCATAATTAATTGATATTATACATGAAATGAATTGGTTTTGGGATTCAAAATCTGAAAACCACTTCATTTTGAGTATACTTCCTCAAGAGTCTGATGAACCTAATCGATAATAATAATCTTCCCCCAAAATTTACCCTCTCCTTCCAAATCCAATTGATAAAAATAGACGCCATTTGCAAGCAATTTATTATCTTCTGTTTTACCATTCCAGGCAACAGACCAGTCGCCATCAGCAGGAAAACTTCCGCCATCAATCGTGGTAATTAAATCCATTGCAAAATCAAAAATTCGAACAGTTGCCCGGGTATTTGTTGTTGTGTTAAATTGGAATCGAATGAAGCCGTCTCCACCAATTTGGTTATGCCTCAACGGCGAAAAGGGATTGGGATAGGCGTATACGCGAGGTTCACCAGCCACCCCCGGCTTTACGAACGCCCTGGCGATATTCCAATTTAATCCGTTGTCATTAGTGTTTGCCAGGCCATCTGCGCTGCCAACCCAAAGGACATTATCGGGAGTTATACCGGCCGAGTAATATTCAATTGTATAGAATTTTTCATTTTTGGATGGATCGACAATTTGCGGGAAGACATCCCAAGATTGCCCAATATCTGGAGATTTCCAAAAACCGCTGTCCGTTGTTGCGTATACTACTTTTTCATCGAATGCAAAATTCCATGCGAACTTGCCATTCAGGGCTGTTTTCCAGCTTCTGCCACCATTATCTGTCCAGGAAGTTGCCCGAAATTCATCAGGATCTTCTGCATTCGCTGTTCCAGCCCAGATGATTTGCTGATCTGCAACTTGCTGAACTGCAAGGGAAACAACAAAATTTCCAGAAATAGGTTCGTCTTGATTTTGATGCGTGAATTGTGTTCCCCACGTTTTCCCAGCATCATACGAGACATTAATACCTTCGGCTGTACCAACCCATAATGTGTCTCCAACTGCCAGCAATGAAAACACACGGTGATTTAAATATTGGTCAGGATTAAAATTATAGTCGTCTGGAGGACGAACGACCCAGGTTTTCCCCATATCTGAGGATTTTAATAAACCGCCACCGAAGCTTGCAATCCAAACTGTAGCATCGATGACAGTAATATCGTAAGTTACATTTTTTACGACTGTCCAATCGCTTCTGGGAAAAGGTTGATCGATATGGGTCCAACTCGCGCCGCCATCAGTTGAATAACTTAATCCTGCACCGGCTGGGGAATGCTCTTCCAATACCAAAGTATCGAAAGCTGTTGCTACCCAAATTATATCACTTTTAACCCACAAAGCTGAAACGCCGCCGCGACCGATTCCATCTTCTTCCGTAAAAGTTTTCCAGGTTTTTCCGCCATCTTCAGTTTTTGAAAGACCTTGGCCAGTCCCTAACCAGATCGTGTTCGCATCGACAATTGCAATATCTGTGATGCTATTGCTTTTGAGCCCATCCATTAGCTTTGACTCAGCATTAAAAGCAGTTTTCGGTAGTACCTGGCTGTGAACAGTACTAATACTGAAACAGAAAATAATAATCAAGAAGAATAGTTTTCTCATGCTACTCCACTACCGTGATTGTGTGAATAATTTTATTGCTTAATAATTCTGAATAATCCTTTGCCTGAAATTCAAATTTATAATCTCCAGGTGTGTTCTCTGGAGTTATCCATATCAACAATGAATAAATATTATCATCAGCTTCTGCGTCACCGTTTTTTCCGTCATCATACATAAAAAAAGGATTCCCGCTCGAAGGATAACCGTCTGGTTTTGTCGTATTAAAAAATACTTCTTTAACATCTTTGTTATTATCTCCGTCAGTTGCATTTACTGAAAGTATATAGGATTGTGATGTCGAGGTTGGTAATTTGATAGTATCCGGGGCGGAAAGAGTTAATAATTGCGGGGGCACACCAATATTCAGTTTTACCCAGGGGAGGATTTCATAGACCGTATTACTTATTTCCAGATGACTATCAAAAGCATTAACCAAAACATGATACTCGCCAAATTTCCAATTCGCAAACGCTGTTGTTGTTTCAATAGAATAAATACCATCACTGGCGAGACTATCGCCACTTATACCCATATCATTTAATTCACCTTCCTCAGCCAATTCAGTTATTTTTGGTCCTAAAATTTTGTAGGTCACTTTTGTGATATAATCCCCGCTATCAGGCTCGGTAGCTTGAATACAAATTTTAAAGGGCAGGATTTCATCAACGATTGCAGAATCAGGGATAAAATACTTCATTATTAAAGGAGCCTGGTTAATTTGCCCCTGGATGACTTCGAAATAATCCTCCAGAATATTGCTCTCTAATCCTGATTGATCGGTAGCTTGAACAGAAAACTTGTATGTGGAAGGATTTAATTCAGCATGAAATCGAACGGTATATTTTCCATCATTCGCAATGTTGTCCCCGTGCATTTCATAATCGCCGTCATCATACATGAGTCCGGATTGCTTTTCAGAACCGTCTGAAGATTCCAGTTGATAAAGAACAGTTTTGATATCATTAAGACCGTTTTCATCAAAACATTTAATTGAAAAGATATAGTTACTTATCGAGGTTGTCATTACGGAATCGGGGAGGCTTAGATTGGATAAAACAGGAGCGAAATTTGTTGGACCAACAGGCTCATTCTTTTCACAAGAAATTGTGGAAAATATTGATAGTAAAATGAGTACGACCAGAATTCGTGCCAAATTTTAAACGCCTCTATCAGAAATAAAAAGCCGAGTTTAATTAGATTTCCAACCCGGCTGAGTTGAACAATTTGCCAAATTAAAAAACTTACTTGTTTTATGATTTTGTTTTGATAAAAGTTCCACACTTCCCATTACTCGGAATGTGAAATTTTAAAAATAAATTTAGGAAGCAATTTATTAAAAAATTGATTGATTTTATTGTAAATTTTGTTATATTAATAACTGAGAATTATAAAATATTTGAGCGTCAAATTTACCTCTGGAGATTAAAATGGAAATTATAGCTGTACCCCGTGTACTCAGGGAAAAGTGGGCGGATGATGAAGTTGATGCCGTGATAGAGCTTATCAATAAATCAAATTTAAAATTAAAAGAAGACGTGCTTCTTTTTGTGGAAGATAAATTTGAAAGAAGACTCACCGATGAGATGGCAAAAGTAAATCAAAGAATTACTGATGAAATATCTAAAATCGGTCAAAGATTGACTGATGAAATATCTAAAATCGGTCAAAGATTAACTGATGAAATATCTAAAATCAATCAACGATTGACTGATGAAATATCTAAAGTTAACGAAAGAATTACGACTGAAATTTCCTCAGTAAATGAACGAATTGCTGTATCTCATGCCAACTTGATCAAATGGATGTTCATTTTCTGGTGTGGACAAATTGCTGTTTTAGTAGGGCTTTTTGCTTTGTTCAAATGAAATGTTAGAGTTTAGATGCTTCGACATCAGCAAATGCCGAAGCATCTAATGTTCTGTTAGTGGGGATTTAATAAAAAATTTTTATTTCAACGCAAATTTCACAGGCACCGTCACCCACACCTTCACCGGTTTCCCCTTCTTCAATGCTGGTTTCCAGTTTACTGCTTTCAATGCCTCCAGTGCCGCTTTGTCGCAGTCAGGTTGAAGCGATTTTTTAATCTTTGAATCAACGATCTTTCCGTCTTCATCTATTTGGAGCGTAACATGGACAAAGCCAGCAACTCCTGATTTTCTTGCGCCTTCGGGATATTTTAAGACTTTTATCACTTCTCCAAAGCCACCGACCACTTCGGGCGGATTATCGTAATCCACCCAGTGTTCCTTTTTGTCAATAGGTGGAGGCAGCGGTGGTGGAATCTCATCCTTTTCAGTTTCTCTCACTTTTACCAATTTTTCTTTGGCAGGTGGCGGCGAAGGTGGTGGTGCATCCTCACCAGTTTCAGAAATTTTCATCAGCACTGGTTCCAGCTTGAAATCAATTTTTGTACTTTGTGCTTCTTTCACGCTGACTTTTGAAACAATTACATTTTTATATGCATCTTTCCTGGCTTCAAGATTATAGACTCCAGGCGGTACATTGGTGATGAAATATTTACCCTCACCATCCGATGCTGCCCATAAAGTTGTTTCTTCGATACTAACCTTTGCCCCTTTAATCGGCCTATGTGACAACAGAGTACCACTTGGAGTATTAGTTATATACTGTCTACCCTGCCTTACGCTGACGAATTGAGGCGAAATCCACTGGAGAGTTCTGCTAAGACTTTTTTGGCTCCCTCCACCATCTCCTCGACAACCTGCTTCGCCGGTTTTAGCTCGTTGATCATCCCCACTATTTGCCCCGCGGGCGCAGGCACTATGTCTGCCATATTTGCCTCGTATGCTCCATCCAGTATAGGTATGATAGCGATAGGTTGCATTGGCAAGGGCAATGTGGGCAATCCCTCCTTATCCCAGGCGGCAATTAGCCTGTTTTTCAGATACCTTGCCTGTTTGCCCGTTATCACTTTCGACACCACTGTGTCATCCTCGGTGCTTTCCAGTATCTTCTTCTTATGATAATCCTCGAAGATGGCTTCGGAGGTACTGAGGAATGCGGTTCCACACCACACTCCGTCAGCCCCAAGCGCCAGTGCTGCAACCAGCCCTCTGCCATCGCCTATACCTCCCCCAGCCACTACGGGAACCGGTGAAACTGCATCTACCACCTGGGGGATTAGAACCATCGTACCGATCCTGCTGTTGTGACCTCCTGCCTCTGCTCCCGAAGCCACGATGATGTCCGCTCCGCTTTTAACCAGGCGACGGGCCCCCCGCACGCTTGCGACTACGCCGATTACTTTGATGCCTTTGTCATGGCAATCCTTTGTCCATGGCGCTGGGTCTCCCAACCCCACGGCCCAGACCGGAACCCGGTGCTCGATAATAACCTCGACCTGCTCCTTGAATGCTTCCTGTGACCAAACTGTATCTTCCGCCATTTCGGAAAGATATCCTTTTCCACCACTGGGCACAGGCACTCCCAATTCCCTTCTCAGCTTCTCAATGACATCAGGCTCATCTGTGGTAACGGACGGCAATTCAGCTTTAAATTCTGCCGTGGTCCCTGTCAGCGGGACCTCCGCTGGTATTATCGTATCCACCCCAAATGGTCTGTCGGTGAGGCTCTTCGTTTTCTTTATCATGGCCTCGACCTTATGAGGGGACAGGAAAGCGCAGCCCAGGACACCCAGTCCCCCTGCGTTAGATACTGCTGCTACAAGCTCGGGGCCGGATACGGGGCCACCCATCCCGCCCATACCAGCCAGGATAATGGGATATTCGATGTCGAGCATGTCACATAACCTGGTGCGAAGAGCATTCTTTGCCATTTCCATCCTCCTTGACTGCTTGTTTCATTATGCTCCTTTCAGCTCTGGCGCTGTAGGGCTTATTTCACGACAACGGTCTTGATGTTGACGAATTCCTTGATCCCGTAGTGTGATAGCTCGCGACCGTACCCGCTCTCCTTCACGCCTCCAAATGGCAGACTGGGGTCTGACCTGACAACGGCATTAACGAAACAACAGCCCGCTTCGATCTCATTTGCTGCGATTCTTTCCCCTTTGGCGACGTCCCTGGTGAAGACGGCTGCGCCCAGACCGAATCGGGAATCGTTCGCCACTCTGATCGCTTCCTCCTCGTCCTTCACCGGGATAATCGCCGCTACCGGCCCGAACAACTCCTCGTCGTACGCTGGCATACCCCTCTTGACGCTGGTAAGGACGGTGGGAGGATAAAAGGCGCCCCTGCCCTCGGGGATTTTGCCGCCAAGCAGGCACTTTGCCCCTCTCTCGATGCTCTCCAGTACCTGCCGGTGCAGGTCGTCCCTCAGGTCGTGACGGGCCATGGGCCCCACCGCGGTGTCCTCCTCCCTGGGATCGCCGGTCTTCTCAGCACGTACCCGCTCTACGAAGAGTTCCTCAAACCGCTCCCTCTGTGATTCGACGACGACGAACCGCTTGGCAGCGATACAACTCTGACCGGAGTTGGTAAGCCTGCTGGCGACACACGCCGTCACCGCCATCTCAAGGTCGGCGTCTGCCAAAATGATGTAAGGATCGCTGCCACCTAGCTCGAGGACGGTCTTCTTGATCATTTCCCCTGCCTTCCGGGAGACGGCCCTGCCCGCATCTATGCTGCCGGTCAGGGTAGCTGCTTTGACCAGCGGGTTCTGGATGATTGCTTCGACCTGATTGCTGCCGATAAGTAACGTCCTGAAGATGTTCGCAGGAAAATCCGCTTTATGGAAGATATCTTCTATCGCCAGAGCACAGCCTGGCACGTTAGAGGCATGCTTTAATAGGGCTGCATTACCCGCCATAAGCGCAGGTGCGGCGAACCGGAAGACCTGCCAGAAGGGAAAGTTCCAGGGCATGATTGCAAGTATAACGCCCAACGGTTGGAAGGTGACAAAGCTCTTGCTTGAATCTGTATCTATTACTTCCGGCTGTAAGAATTTCTCAGCGTTGTCGGCATAGTAGTCGCACCCCCAGGCACATTTCTCCGCCTCTGCCCTGCCGCTTTTCATCGGCTTGCCCACCTCTTCTGCCATCAACCTGGCATAGTCTTCTGCCTTATCTCGGAGAATCTGCGCGGCCTTCTTCATCAGCCTTGCCCGTTCAGCAAAGCTCGACCTCCGCCAGCCGAGGAAGGCTTGGTGCGATTTCTCTATGGCGTCCCTTGCCTCTTTCGGGGTCATCTCTTCATACTCTTTGATCGTTTCGCCCGTTGTGGGATTTACTGCTCTAATCGTCATGATTCGTTCTCCATCATTCGGTGAGAGGTATCCCAGAGCCGAATTGCGCTTCTTCCGATTATAGACCTTCTCAATGAAGTAGGAAAGCGTGAATAACAAAGCAAACGGTTGGTTGATTTTTACTTGACATAGAAGCGGCTTTCTAGCGGCTGAGATTTAGCTCGTTTGCGATGCCTGAAGGGCGTTAATTCTTAAAAAATTGGTGGGAAAGGTGAAGAAGAGTGAAGTTGAAAGCACCCGACAATCGCATATAATGTCTACATAGACTCGTATTGTAGCGGTGCTCCCGGAATGGCGACCACGATCAGCAGCTCGATCAACAAGCCGCCTTTCGATGGGCACCGCTTTTAGCGAATCAAGCCGGTTGCTCGGCTTACTTTAGTCTTCATAAGCCCTCCTTCTGCTTCAATTACCTCTTTCCAGCAACCAATCAAGTGGATATTCATTTGACGTAGAGAGTTTGGCATTCGGCGCGGCCTCGGCTAAAATAGGTCGGCAGGGTGATCAGTGTGAATTACGAAGAGTACCTACAGCCCAGCGAGCTCTGTGACTTCGACCGCTGCCCGGAGCTCGGAGACAAGGCTCTGGAGCTGGCCCTGGGCTGCCGCAGTAAAAAAGAGACGTTCCGGCGCATCTTCGACTTCGTCAAGGAGCTGCCCTATGGCCTCGATGACTGGGATGTGGCTGCTTCGGAAACACTGGCGAAAGGGTGGGGGATGTGCTCTGGCAAGGTCAACCTTCTGGTGGCACTGCTCAGGTCGCAGGCTATCCCCGCCAGGTACCGCGTTTTCCGCATCAGGGCTGAGGTGAGCCTCTGGGGGAGGGTAACTGGGGACGATGCCCTGGCGCAGCGTTTGGGCACTGCACCCAGTGAGCAGGACCACGTGGACTGCGAGGTCTGGCTCGGCAGATGGAGCGCCTGTGACCCTGGCCGCGACACACCACTGGAGCGGGGATTGGTAGCGTTAGGCTTTCCCCTGGAGCGGGAGGCTATCGCCGATGCCTCAGGCCGTATCCCCTACCTGATACTCGCCAACTTTGACCAATGGGCGAGGGAGCGGCAGGACAGGAGGATGGTGCGGCAGCATAGAGGCGAGATCTTCGCCAAAGTCAATGAGCAGTTCCAGCGTATTAGAACCCTGGGCTAGCATGGCAGCGAACGCAGGGAGTAACGACCGAGTATCTAGTCGCAGAGACCGGAAGCACAATTTCTCTGGTATAGGAGGAGGCAACCTTTCTTGAATGCCACCTTCTGCGCGGGTCAATCCAGGCGGAACGCCTCGCGGGTTGCGCGATCCCACTCCGCGATGGGGTGCTGGTCCCTCATCTCCTTGATTTGATTGAACACGGGAAGCCCTGCCTTCTGCTCAGCGTCCCATTCCTTGGCAAAGGCCCCCGACCGAATCTCCTCAAGGACCTCCTTCAAGGTCTGGGATATCTGCGGAATCATGTAACGCACGGAACGGGTCATGGAGCCGTACTGGGAGGTATGGGAGTGAAGCTCCATCTGAGGGAAGAATCCAATCTCCGCGATCTTCTGCATGGAGTAAGCGAACTCCCCTGACAGGATCAATTCGGTCAACACTGCTTCCACCGGGTAGCCGGCATCGACAAGGGTCTGGATCGCCGCCAGCAGGACCCCGCCGAAGGCGGGGCCGAAGCCCTGTTCGGTGAAGAGGTCCAGCTCGGCCTCCTGGGCAAAGGTAAGGAGCATGACGCCGCTTTTCGTGGAGCCAATCCCCTTGGCGATTGCCAGGGTGGTCTTGAGCGCATCCCCGGTGGCGTCCTGCTCGACACTGATGAAGCTGGGAAAGCCCTTTCCCTCCAGATAGCGATCGCGCACACCGGCCCCTATCATTCGCGGCGCTACCATGACGACATCAACACCGGTCGGCGGCTCGATGAATTTAAAGGCCACGTTATAGCCGGAGGCGAAGCAGAGAGCATCACCCTGGGAAAGCCCCGGTCGAACCTCGCTCTCAAATACAGCGGGCATGACCTCGTCCGGAATGAGCAACAGCAGCACTTGGGCCCGCTTGGCCGCTTCCTCGATAGAGAGCGTAGCGAACCCGTCGCTTGCGGCTTGCTGCTGTGTCTCGTCGGCGCGAACCCCGATAATAACCTTCAGTCCGCTGTCCTTCAGGTTGAGGGCCTGGGCCCGTCCCTGATTTCCGTAGCCGATGACCCCGATGGTCTTATCGCTCAGAAAGGCCAGATCAGCGTCCTGGTCATAATACATTTTAGCCATCATTACAAACCCCCATGTTGAATTGCGTTTTCCCCAATAGGAAACCACATAACCCAAGGCAAGTCAATACCCCCGGGATCTGCTACGTTACCAGCGGCGATGCCTCCAGATCAAAGGGGTTCATCCTCATAGAGAGGGAGAAGAGATAAGGATAATTCTCCTTCAGGTACTTAACATAATCCACCCATTCGTGGACTAGCAGGACGTATGCCCTTCTTATGTCGTTGGCCAGATGCCCATAATCAGTATCCGGCAACTTCGTGACGTCATCCCTGTTCTCCAGTTCCTCGGACAGGTGAAAAACGGCCCGGAGAAGATCGGTGAAGGACTCGTGTTCAAGCAGAGTGGGATTCTCCAATAAACGTAGTAACAGCTCCTTCTTTTCCACAAGGAAGCTGCGCAGATGCTCCAAGTCTACTTTGTGGATCTCAATCTTATAGTCATACTTCTTGAGGCGTTGGCTAACGCTGAAGAACTCTTGGTCGGACCAGTCATCGGTCACAACGAGATGATCCCTAATTCTGTCCAATTCAGGGTCGAAGTCGGAGAAGTAGGTCAGGAGTCTCGTTCCCACCGAACTGAAGAAGGCCCCTATAACCATATTCAACTTCTCCAGCCGTGAGCGTTTTTCCCTCTCGTTTAGCAGTCGGTGTATAATGAGGGTGACTAGTAGAACCTCAATGGGGACAAAGGCAATATCTCCCACCATGTAGATGAAGATGTGATGCCAATCCCGAAAAACGGCATAGTGGAAAAGATACAGGACTATGGACAATACAACCAACGCTAATCCCAATAGAATCGGCCAGCTTAAGCGTTTCATCTTCTCTACCTCCTTGCTCAATAGTCATGCCCCTTGAGTTATTATTATAGGGGTTTCTTGCAGAGAATGTAGCGTTTTCCGATTTCTCACGGGGGAGGTTGGTGCTGCTTAGTCGTGAGATAGCGAAGGAGGTGATGGTAATGGACCAAGCTGAGAGGGACGAATTGAGGGTGTTACTGGACTACTGGGTTAAACACAACCGGGAGCATGGCGAGGAGTTTAGGGAGTGGGCAGAGAAGGCTGAAAGCTTTGGGGAGATCGGGGTGCACGACGAACTGATGGAAGCCTGTGAAGAAATGGGTAAAGCGAATGCGTCACTTCTCAAGGCCTTGGAGAAATTGAAGGGAGACTAACAAAATAGCTTACAAGATAGTTATTGAGAAATGCATTACCGTTCCTTGATTGTGTGGAGATTGCAGACCGGAATGTCCGAACAGGGCCATTAGCACTGCACATGTCATTGATCCCGGCAGGTGCACTGAGTGCGTTGGCGCCTACGAGTCGCCTCGCTGCGCCGAGCTGTGCTCGGCAGGTGCCTGCGTGCCAGACCCACAGCACCGTGAGACCAAGGAGCAGCTTCTGGAAAAATGGCGCAGGCTGCATCCCGGAGAGGAGCCAGCCCCCGGAACATATTAGGGGAAAGGTTTTTTAAGAGAAGGCAGGGTATTTGGTGGCCGAGGAAGCTTCACTGAAGGCGTTTTGATGTCACGTGTTAACAATTGGTCATGGCGTCTCAAGCATGCGTGAGGTAGTTCACCAAATCCTTTTCATTCGCTGGGACGAAGGCATTATATTTTTGGGCATAGCTTTCTTTTAGCTCCTCCGGGGCCAGAAAAGCCAACACCGGATATCCTACGATTTTAAAACAGCCCTCGTCGTCTTCACTGTCACCGAGATACGCCACCCTGCTTGCATCAATACCCCTGTCCCTGAGCAGCTCCAGCAATAGCGTGGGCTTCCTCTTATAGATGTCCAGCGCGAATTCAACAGCCCTGCCATCGTCTTCCCTGAGCTGGTCGGCCTCATAAAAATCAAAGTATCTGTCATACCCGGCAACTGCCAGAATCCTTTCGATGCCATATTTGTATCCGGCGGAGAATATACCTGTGGTCTTTCCGGCTTGGTGGCACTCCTTGATTGGTCTCAGGATTCTGTGATCGAGTTTGGCCTGCGTTTGCTGCTCGTTTGCATGCTTGTCAATCGAGCGGCGTATTATCGAAACTGGCACGCCGTTTATTATTCTCTCATTATAGATTCTGAACATCTCCCTCACGAAATCAAGTTCAGCATCACGACGTCCTTCTCGGTACAACGTCTCCAGTTCCCTCCTCGCTTTGAGGATGCGAGCCATTCTGAAGGGATGAAAGGGGATAGAGGCTTTGAACACATCCACTGCTACGCCCTCCAGAATAGGCCTCTCAGTTCGATACGCTATTAGTGTCCCGTTCCAATCGCATATTACGGCATCACATGGCATAGCAATCGCTCCAAAGGTCTATGGGTGTAGTTTACCATACACAGCGGGATGGGTACCACCTTACCATCTCTATCCTGCAGCCATGGGATTGCTCGACATCCAAATATATTATGTGATATGCTTGGATATCCTTGACAAATGGTAACAAATCGTGTAAGACGTTAGCAATTGCTTCGCTCCTTATGTTTTGCGGCTGAGCCAGCATGTTATGGGATTGAAGGGATTGAGCGTTCTGATGAACGCAGGCTCGGCCTATGGGCAAGCGGAAAATGTTCTGAGCGCAGTACCATAACTGTGCAATCTGGGAAAGGGGGTGATGGCATCGGCTCGAACTTAAGAATGGTCAAGATTAAAGTCAATTAAGGGGGGAGTAAAGAGATGAAGATTGTCACAAGAGGAGCCATTATCCTGTTGGTAGCCAGTTTAGTGGCCAGTCTGGTAGTGATGGCGGTGGGTTGTGGTGAGGAGGAAGAGAACGTCATAAAGATAGGCGTTATTGGCCCGATGGCTTACATACAGGGCGATCACCATTGGTATGGCGCAACGTTGGCGGCTGAGGAGATAAATGATGCCGGCGGCATAACGGTGGGAGACGAGTCGTACGAGATCAAACTGGTCAAAAAAGACTCCAATGAAATCCTCAGCGTTACCGATGCCGTCAATGCAATGGAAAGGCTGATAACTGTTGAGAATGCGGACTTTGTAGTTGGTGGCTTCAGGACTGAGTCGGTATTGGCCATGCAACCAGTTGCCATGGAGTATGACACGATCTTCCTCGTTTGCGGTGCCAGCATAAACGAGCTATGTGAACGGGTGGCCGAGGATTATGACGACTACAAGTACACGTTTCGGATCACCCCGGTAAATGGCACCTACCTTGTTACGATCAGTTTCATGCTTACAGGGATGGTGGCCCAGAACGTAGGTGCGCTAACATACCCAGATCCGCCCAAGATAGCCATATTGGCCGAGAACATGGCATGGGCGGATCCCATAGTTGCGGCTGCCCAAATGATGTTTCCTGCTCCTCGTGAAGCTGGAGGCATGGGTCTGACGGTCGTTGGGACATGGCGGCCTTCCCAAACCGCTACCGATGTAACGGTTGAACTGGGCGAAATAGAGGC
>Ga0209427_10005936_pt1 | contig 13987 bp, 13 predicted proteins | sample DeeMarSWOR136_30_FD_187465 | JGI IMG/M metagenome (GOLD analysis project Ga0209427, IMG submission 187465) | Marine sediment microbial communities from White Oak River estuary, North Carolina - WOR-1-36_30 (SPAdes) (version 2) | ecosystem: Environmental > Aquatic > Marine > Intertidal zone >... | reverse complement strand
TATTGGAGTTCATATAATTTAATCATATCTAGTTGGCTAAGATTTTTCTTAATATTTTTCTTAGCATAATCAGCTAGGCCAATATCCTTTATGGCAACTTCTTCAGATTTATATGTTTGAAATTTTATTGCATCAACATTTGCTTTTTTGGCAACATCAACTAACTTTTTTGCTAATTGAATATCTCCATTGTGATTTATGCCAGCCTCTGCGATAATAAAACACGGCTCACCTGTACCTATCAGCCTATTATTAATCTTTATTTTCATCTTTTTCAACTTTAACATTTAATAAGTTCTTTATATACCAATAGTCCTTTATATTAAATTTTTGCTCATTGGAGTCGGAAGAAGTAGATAACAAGTATATATTTTTTTATTATTACATTAGAAGTGAGGACTATTCATTTTTTTGAATAAGACAATACATGATTTCGAATTCTATTAAAATCCTCAATATATTCCATTGGTGGATTGACTGTTATCCATGGATTATAATCATATTCAGAAGCAAATTTCCTATATAGATTTCTGAAGATTTCATCAAACTTTGATGGTAAATGAATTTTTTTCATTATATTACTTATGTTTTCAACGGAATCATTTTTTCGGGTTTTTTTAAGATATTGTTCCATTGCATTGTTAATTAAAATTTTTGCCTCCTCTTCATTCAATTTAGAATTTTTACTTAGATGGATAGCTAAACAATTTTTAAATTTCAAATATTCTTTATCGTATTTTCCCGTTTCCATGTATTCAAATAACGTCGGCCAATATGCTACCCGAGATTCAGCCTGGCGAACAGAATATAATACATCTAATCCCTTCATTTTCCCATATATTAATGAAAGCATATCTGGTAACAATTCACCAAATTGCATCGGATCAACCTTAGAAATTAAGAGCTCCTGATATATCATTTGCATAAAACCTGTCCTATGAACTGCATAGAGTGTCTGGTAATACTCTGTTAAATGAGAAAAAAAACGTTCTTTTGCATAATCTGACTCAATTGATTTATAGGGATAAATCATCTGCCAATAAAATTCTTTTTTTTCGATATTGTACTTAAAGCTCATATACTTACCATGTGCACAGGTAAAATCCGAATTTTTTTCTAAAAACTTTATTGATCTTTCAATTCCATGAGGAACAATGAAATCATCATCAGGACAAATAACACAATATGGTTGATCAGTATATTTCACCATATCTGCAAATTTATGATGTGGATTTAGATTAGAGGGGTAATGATCTAGATTTTTAATTTGTATATGCGAAAATGACGAAATAATCTTTTGATTAATTTTTTTTATATCATCAGGACTGGAATCAGCTACAATAATTTTAAAGGGCTGATAATAACCATCATAGTAACTCAATATTCTACGAAGATATCCCGGTCGATTATAGGTAGGTATAAAAATATTATAATTGAGCTGAAATCTGCTGTTTTTTTTGGTCATAATATCGCATATTCGGTTTACTTTTTTTGATTTTTATATAAGAATTTTAAAAACACATCACAGACATAATTCACATCGTCCTCAGTAAGTTTGAAAGAGGATGGGAAACTGATACCACGTGGGGAAATATCATATGAAACTGGATTTTGTTTCTGCATATTTTTACCTTTAACATAGGATGCATAGGAAGGCATGGAACTAATTGGATAAAAAAATGGTCTACTATCGATTTTGTATTTTTTGAATTCACGAATTATATCCTCTTTTTTTATACGGTATTTTTTACCTATTATTGCGTTAGTAATCCAGTATGTACTTTTTACATATTTTTCTTCTGAGCTGAGTTGAATATCTTCTACTGAATGTAGTTTGTCATAGTACCATTTAAAAGCCTCCCGTTTCTGCTTAACCAGGTCGTCAATTCGTCTTAATTGTGCTAGTCCGAGAGCAGCTTGAATGTTAGTCCACTGATAATTGTAACCAATCTCTTCAGACCAGAACATTTTGGTTTTATAATCTGACATACCATGATGTCTTAATTTTTTACATTTTTCAAAAATTTCTTTATTATTTGTAAGAAGCATCCCTCCTTGTCCAGCAATTGCAAGTTTTGTAGCATTAAAACTAAACACATTAATGTCTCCGAATGACCCTGCTTTTTTTCCTCGGTATTCTGCACCGATTGCCTCTGCAGCATCTTCTATAATAGATATGTTATTTCTCCTAGCAATTTTAATTATTTCATCCATTTCTGGCATATTTCCGTAGAGGTCAACTACAATAACTGCTTTTGTCTTATCATTTATAGATTTTTCAAATGATTCTGGAGAGATACACCAATTTTTTTTATCTATATCCACAAATACGGGTGTGGCATCAACATAGCTAATTGGACAGGCAGATGCTACCCAAGTAATATCTGGCAAGATAACCTCATCGCCAGGACCAATTTTTAATGCCAAAAGTGCAAGATGAATTGCAGAAGTACAATTATTTACAGGAAGGCAATACTCCATACTTGTATATAATGAAAATTCTTTTACAAACTGATCCATATGCATATTCCTATCTTCGTACCATCCAAATCTTACTGCTTCAGTTACTAAATTTACTTCAATATCAGTTATTGATGGGCCTGCTGATGCAATCCAAGAATGTGATAGAATATTCTTCTTCATCTTTAATAATCACCTTTTAGATAAATATGATATATTTCTATTGGATTTAATAAGTGAAAACCCAATCGCAGATATATTGTTAAAATAGATACATTAGTTATAGTAATATTCAATTGAACATAATCAACACCTTGTTGTTTCATATCATTAAACATAGCATTCGCAGTATATGTTCCTAGTCTTGGTATCGATCGGTCTGTTCCAAGTAATTCTGCACGTGCAGTACCCTTAGATTTATCCTCCCAGTGCCAGATAGCCCATGATAATAATTTTTCTTGTTTGTTTTCTAAAAGAACGAATCTCCAATCTCTTTTTAATGCATATTTATCAAGTATAATATAAAATCTGTCTGTAGCAAAATTTCTGAGAAAGGGGTCCTCATAAAATGCACCATGACCAAAATTGTTCTTTATGATTTTTTTAATTTCTGGTAAATCTTTCTCTAGATGAAACTCTCGTATTTGAAATTCGGAACTCCAATTAAATTGACGTTGCTGAAGGGTATCTAACCACATTTCAGCAATCGTACTAACATAATAAAAACCAAGCTTATATAACAATTTTCTTTGAAGTAAATCAGTTGCAGGAATTCGATACTGAGCGAATACAATTCTATTCTTTTTTAATAAAAAATCCAACCGATCTAATTGGTCAATTGGAACTAAGGGTTTAATTGATTTGATCCGAATAGTTTTACCGCTAAGAATCTCATCATCATATGCAGTATGTTCGAATTCAAGATGTATTTGATCTGTCTTAAGTATTTCCATATTAAAATCCTTTAAAATTTTTTATTTAATACTATTTAAAATATATCACATATACAATCCACCATTCACATGTATTGTTTGTCCTGTAATATACTGGGAATCATCATCAATTAAAAATTTTATTGCATGCGCAATTTCTCTAGGATGTCCTAATCGCTTGAGGGGAATTTTATTAGTAATATTATCTAGAATCTCTTTTGGAATCTGTTCAACCATTTCAGTTTCTACAAAACCTGGTGCGACAGCATTCACTGTTATCCCATATTTTGCTACTTCTAAAGCTATCGATTTTGTAAATCCAATAATTCCTGCTTTTGAGGCAGCATAATTACTTTGGCCAAAATTTCCAGAGAAACCTACAACTGATGATATATTAATAATTCTACCAAATTTATTCTCAATCATTTCAGGAAGAAATACTTTTGTACAGTTGAAAATCCCGTTCAAATTTGTATTAATCACTTTTTGCCAATCGTCGATACTTAATTTTTTAAGCGTTGCATCTCGTGCAATCCCAGCGTTATTTATTAGAACATTCACATCGCCTAAATTTTTTCTTATATATTGCTTCATATTAATTACTTGATTATACTCAGATACATCAGCTTTAAATAAAAAAGATTTAGGTGAATATTGCTTGATCTCTTCAAGAGTTATCTTTCCCTCCTCTATTCTTAAATCATTGTTTAAAATAATGTTATGAGATTCTTTTGCTAGCTCAATCGCAATTGCTTTCCCGATACCCCGACTTGATCCAGTAATTAATATGTTCAAATCATGAGACATTTTTTATTTTCTCCATTACTTGTATATTATAAATAATTAATTCCAGTATAGTTCTTTTGTTAAATATTTTTTCTCAAAAAGATATTCAAATTTTTGTAATCTATAAAAATTAATATTTTTCAGATTTTTTTCTGTTAAATTAACATCCTCTAGAATTTTTAATAAATTTTTAATTCCCTCTCGGATAGACCAATCGCATTGGAATCCTTTAAATGTCTCTTTTATTCTCTCAAATGAAACTTTATATGTTCTCCTGTCTGTACCCTCCAGTATTTTTTTATCTTCTACTAGTTCATAATCTGTTGAACTCGGTTTGAATTTTTCCTTTAGTAAAAAAGTTATTTCAACTTTGGGTTTTGTCTCTTTAAACATATTTGCAACATCGATGACTCTAAAATTACTAGCATTGTCTCCTACATTAATGATGACCGGTTCACTAGCAGGTGGATTATATTCCACAGCATATTTAATTGATTTCAATACATCTTCGATATAAATATTTGGTCTCCATGCTTTGCCATCAGAATTTAGGACTATTTTATTCATTGTGAGTGCCATTCCTGCAAACATGTTTATGAAAAGGTCAAATCGCATTCTTGGTGATGGTCCAAAAACAGTTGCAAATCTTAACATTATGGGTGAAAAATCTCTATTAGTAATCCGTTTGAGTCCCTCTTCTATCTGAAGTTTATTCAATGAATAGGGTGTCTGTGGATTTGCTGGAGAATCTTCTGTGAGTATTTCCTCTGAGGCTTTACCATATATCGAACAGCTGGATGCAAAAATGAATTTTACTCCTAATTTTTTGCATATTTCTGCAAGAATCAGAGAGTAGTTAAGAGTAGGATCATAAACTTCTTCAGGTTTTAATTTTCCAAAGGGATCATTTGAGATTCCTGCCAGATGAATCAATACATCTACATCTTTCAGATCATCTTCCGTCATCTGTCGAACGTCTTTGAATACGGTTTTTTGTTCTTCAGGTGGATAAAGGATACAATCCTTAAAAAAACCTGTATCATAGCCAATGCATACATAGTTATTTTTAGTAAGATATGGTACAAGTCCGCTTCCTATATATCCAAGGGATCCTGTAACTAAGATTTTTTTTGTTTCCATATTTTTACCTTCATGTGTTTCTTTTTCAATAATTATTTTTTCTATTTAATTAAGGAAAATCTACGAAATTTTTAAGGATGTAAAAGTATTAATTCTTATTTAAGTTATTTTCTTATAGTATTCGATGGTTTTTTCAATACCTTTTTCTACATTAAATTTCGGCTCCCATCCAACATCCTTTTTAATTCTTGTGATATCTGCCCAGAAATTTGTTTGAGCAATATCATTAGATACTTCGGATGCTGCATTCAGCTTTTTATTTAATCCGTAGTAACGATAGACCATATTAATGATTTCGGCTACCTCTGTAGAATGTCCTAATCCAATATTATAAACTTCTCCTTTTGGATCTTTAGTTGCAAGCATAGAGATGGCATTAGCTACATCTTCAACATAAACAAAGTCATTTCTTGAGTGAGGAGTTTTAATATCTGGAGTATTACCAGATCTAATAGCATTAATAATATGAGGAACGAGGGAATGCCCTTTTTGCCCTGGGCCATAAACATAAAATAGTCGTGTCCAGATAAATTTCATATTGTTCTCTTTAGCAATTTCCCTTCCCATTAGATGTAATGAATTTTTTGCTACAGTAAATGCATTTGTTGGTTTTACTTCTAAATCTTCATTAAGTTTGCCGGATTTTTGACCATATTCCCAGCAACTTCCAGTACAAAGAACACATTTGCAACCAATCTCAGCCAGCATCGTAATTAAATTCAAACCATAAACAAGATTTTTCAAACTATTTTTGTAGTTATAATTTGGAATACCTTCCCAGGCCATGTGGATTGCGGTCTGTGGTTTAAAATGCTCAACTTCATTCTTCCATATATCAATATTCGACAAATTATTTCTGAGGATTTTTATTGTTTTAGAGTTTTTCAATGAATTAGGAATTTTTTCATTTTCTAGACATAACAAAAGCAGAGTATGTCCATCTTTTACCAACTGTTTCACTACATGTTGACCAATAAATCCGGTTCCACCAGTAACAAAAATCTTCATTTTAAATCTCTAAACCCTTATTTTTTTCAATAAATTCTTTAAAGCTTGATTTAAAACAATACTACACTTTGTCATTTAATTCTCCTTAGGTAACCATTTGGACTATAGGATATGTATAATTTGTTATAATTTTTATCTATTTCAAAATTATTATTTTTCTTTAAAAATTCCTCTACAGCTTCCTTTGGACTATTATCAATATATTTACTATTAAAAATACCGAGTTTAGCTAATTCCGAGGTATTAGTATCAAATACTACTATATAACATCCGGGTATTACGAATTCCTGATAAAACTGCAGTTCTTTAAGAACATGGGCTTTTGTATGATTTGAATCAAGACAAACAATTACTTTAGAATTCTTTGATATTATTTTTCTAAGTTCTTGAATCATTTCATCAGATATAGAATCCCCTTCGATCATCGCAATCCTTTTGAATAATGGATGAGATTCAATAACTTTTCTATTATGTTCCCTTATTTCAATATCAATTCCTATGACTTTTCCTTTATTTAGTAATTCCATCATTGATGCATAAAATATTAGACCACCACCATGTGCAATTCCAGTTTCAATAATATAATCTGGTTGGACTTTGAAAATTAATTCTTGCATTAGTATTAAATCTTCAGGAGTTTGAATAACAGGAATACCTAACCAATCAATTTCGTAAGAAAGACGATTCTTTGCTGCAACTTTGATCCATTGTAACCCGACTTTTTTTAACTCTTTTGTATTTTTTTTATCTACTGTAAGAACATATTTCCTTAGTGAAGGGATATTTTCATATTTCTCCATTATTTTACGCCTCGCTTTTTCTTGACAGTAATAAAAATTTTCATTTTAGACTTCGATGCCTCTGTATGTCTTAACAAATTCTTTAAAACTTTTTGCTTTTGCATCTTTTTCAGAAATAATGGGTTCACCTTTTATTGGCCATTTAATGCCTAATTGAGGGTCATCCCATTTGATACAACCCTCTTTATTAGGAGTATAATAACTATCTACTTTGTATAGCATAACACTATTATCTGCTAAAGTACACATACCATGAGCAAATCCTCGTGGAATATACAACATTTTCTTGTTCTCGTCTGAAAGGATTATACTGTCCCACTTTCCAAATGTTGGCGATCCTTTTCTTAAATCTACATAAACATCAAAAACTTCTCCATTGATTACCCTAACAAGTTTTGTTTCTGAAGCAGGAGGAAATTGAAAATGAAATCCTCTTATTGTTCCTTTATTTACAGATAATGAATGATTTTCCTGAACCCAGTTTCTATGAAGTCCATGTTGTTTGAAAACTTCATCATCATACACACGCATGAAAAACCCTCGATTGTCTTCTTTTGGTTCTGGTTGCATCTCAAAAACTCCTTTTAATTTTCTTTCTTTTATCAACATGTTTATCCTCTTTTACTAATCTTTTAAAAATTTATATATTTTTATTTGACTTCTCATCAGATGTATAAGCTTCGGGATCATAGATGACATCAGCATAATCTTTTGTCTTTTTAATAATGACAATTTCATCAACTTCTCTAGGTACAATAATTCTTTTTGCTTCTTCAGCAGTATATTTTTTATAATTCACATAAAATTCCATTAGTCGCTTCTTTCGAATTTCGTCATTTATATCTACGAATACACTAAAATCAGAGATATCTCTTAAATCTTTAATATCTAACGCTACAACACCATCGACTATGCCTATACCATGTTCTTCTATATACAATGGGGTAGAACTTTTCTCACTGACTATTAATCGACTTTTTGAATCATAAACAGGAGGATATATTTTTTTTCCCTGCTTCAGCTTATTTATAGCTTCTGATATTTTTTTATATTGAAACCTCTCTCTTACAGTTTCATCTCCTTTTCTTTTATTGAGGCCAATTATCCAATTATCTAAAGATATTATATTACATTGAATCCCCTTTTTTATTAAGTTTTCCTTAATTTTTTGAGCAAGAACTGTTTTTCCTGATTGACTACAACCACCTATCAAAACTAAGTATCTGCTTTTACATGATTTGGTATATTTCTCAAGTATAGAATTAAATAATGTTTCATAATTCACATTTCTTTTATTGTTATTTAATTTTAGAATAGATTTTACAATATCTAAAAGATTTTTTTCAGAATTAACCAAAATTGTTTTACAACCAGCAGCATTACCAGCTTGCAGATCACGCTCATCATCACCTATAAAAATAGTTTTTGATAAATCTAAATTGTGTTCTCGTGCAGCTTGAAAAAACATTCCTGGTTTAGGTTTTCTGCATTCGCATTCTTCATTCCATCCGTGTGGGCAGTAATATATTCCATTTATCTTTGCATTATATTTCTCAAGTATTTGTTTCATATGTTCATGAATATCATTAAGGTCACTTTCACTCATAGCACCTCTAGCAATACCTGCCTGATTTGTTAAAATAAACGTTTGATAGCCATTCTGTGTTAGAAGTCCAAGTGCCTCAATAGCACCAGGAAGAAACTCAAATTCATTCCAGCTTTTTACATATTCTGCCTTTGGAGGTTTTTTATTTATCACACCGTCTCTATCTAGAAAAATTACTTTTTTTGGTTTAAGAAATTGTTCTGTTAAATGTATCCTTTCAATAGAACCTATGCTATAATATCGATGATCAACTTTAAATCCTGAAAGCTGTCGTTGTTCTATTAGTTTGGGTATAATAATATCTTCAAAAGAAAAATTGTCATTTGGCATTTTATTTACAATTTTTTTATCAATGATAAAAAAGCCTATTTCAACACCATTAAGATTTGGATTTTTCCTACTTCTATCATATCTTACAACAAAACCATCTTTATCCACATAGATGTTATTCTTTCTTATACCGTCCTTATTTGTATATACAGTTACGGTCGCAAGTGTTTTTTGTTTTGCATGAAACTCAGCTAGTTCTTTTAGTTTAATTGGTACATAGTTATCACAATACATTAATAGAAAATGTTTGTCTAGACGTTTTTCTGCATTTTTTATCCGTTTTCCAGTTTCAAATGTAACTTCACCGATTGAATATTTTATTTTGATACCAAGGTTAGATCCATCACCAAAATGATTAACAATTTTTTCAGGTAAATATCCAAGTAATAAAATGACTTCAGTTATACCTCTTTCTTTAAGCAATTCAATTAGATATTCCAGAAAAGGTCGATTATTAACTAAGATCATTGGTTTAGGTGTCTTGTCTGTTAGAGGTCGGAGTCTTGCTCCTATTCCTCCTGCAAGAATAACCGCTTGTTTTAGCATAATCATTGTTTATCATCCCTAAGAAAAATTATAACTAATATTAAATTTTCCAAAATAACTTTTCATCTATTTTTTGATTATTTATAAGATATTTTAATTGAAATAAACGATTAACATTTTTTCCTCTGAACATTTCTTCTGTAAAATGTATTTCATCAAAAAAATCCACTAATTCTTTACCCCCCTTTATTAAATCCCACTTTGGTTTGTAATAATCTTTTAATATGGAATAAATCTTTTTAAATGAAACCTTATATGTCCGTGAATCAGATCCATGTTCTCCAGTGAAAATAATGGATGATCCTTTTATTACTTTATGTGCTGCTTCTGCAAGTTCTTTTACTTGATAATTTCCATTTTTAATACCAACATTAAATGATTCATTTGAAATAAGTTCTTTTGGTGCTTCTAATCCTGCGATAAATGCATTGGATAAATCTTGAACATGGACAACCGGTCTCCATGGAGTACCGTCACTTTTTATCTCTATTTTTCCTGTTGTATAAGCACTTGCAATAAAATTGTTATAGACAACATCGCATCGTAGTTTGGGACTTACCCCAAACACAGTTGAAGGACGGAAACATACAACAGTAAAATTATCATTACATAATTTTTTCAACTCTAATTCTGCTTCCCATTTTGTTTTTGCATACATTGTTAACGGATTTTTTTCACTATTATCTTCGTCTAACTCATTGGTTGTTTTTGAAATACCATACATACTTTGGGAGGAAGAATAAATAAACCTTTTAATACCGACTTCTTTAGATAACTTAGCGATTTTAAGTGTTGCATTAAAGTTGATATCATATGTTAATTTAGGATTAAGTTCACCAAGTGGATCATTTGATAAAGCAGCAAGATGAATAACCGCATCAATATTTTTTAAATCCGCCTTAGAAACTTCTCTAATATCTTTTTTAATTTGCTCTATCTTTAATTTGTATGGTCGAACTTCAAATCCTTCATAGTAATCTGTATCATATCCTCGTACCATATAATTTTTTTTCAAAAGAAGACGTGTTAATATGCAGCCTATATAACCTCTATTTCCGGTAACAAGTACATTCATATAATTCTCTTCCTAATATAAGATTCTAAAGATTTTTTAATTTTTGCTCTTCCCTTATCAATGATGTCAAAAGATGTTCGATTAATAAATGGATATCTTCTACTCTCTGCATATAAGAACTTGGAACATGGATATTTTCTTGTGCATATTTAAGAAGTTTTCCACCATCATAACCAGATATTCCAATTGTGACCCCACCATTTTTATTTGCATATTCAATAGCTTTTATAATATTCATTGAGTTTCCACTTCCACTTATTCCAATTACGACATCATTTGGTTCCATTAAATTTTTTAATTGCTCAACAAAAATTTCATCGTAACTTTCATCATTTGCCCATGCAAGCAGGTTTGGAATATTATCTGTTAAAGCAATTACCTTAAATCTAGGAAAACCTTCTACTATTGTTCCTTTAGAAAGATCACTTACAAAATGAGACGCTGTAGCAGCACTTCCTCCATTTCCCATGATAAAAATCGTTCTTTTTTCTTCTCGTGCTTTTAACAAAATATTGGCCAATCGATCCATTTTTTCAATAAGATCTGTTTCCATAGAATCTAATAATCTTTTTATCTCTTCTAGATATTCTTTCGTAAATTTCTTTCTTAATTCATCCATTTTTACATCTCTGCATGGCAAATTATAATAATTATTTTATCATCTATTTAGTCACCAACATATATTATTCTACTTCCATTAGGTTCAAATTTAAATGTTGTTTCTTTCAAATTTGAAAGAGCTTGCCTAACGCTATCTTGATGTTTTTCTTCACAATAAAATAGTAAGAAACCTCCTCCACCTGATCCTAATATTTTACCACCAATTGCTCCTGCTTTTCTTGCTTTTTCATAATATGAATCTATTATTGAATTTGTAATTTTACTTGCTAATTGTTTTTTATACATCCATCCCTTATGTAGAATATTTCCAAACTCTGTGAGGTCATTATTACGCAATGCATCTTGTATTTCATGAACTTGTTCTACCATTTTATCTAAAATATGGAGATTATTTTTAGTTTTTCTTGTTTGTTCAGTTAAAATATCCACCGCTTGTTTTGGCATACTAATATAAAATAATAATAGATTTTTATTCAATTCTTCCTTAATTTCTTTTTTGAAAATAACAGGATTTACTACAACACTTTCATCAGCATTAAATCGTATGTAGTTAAACCCACCATATGCTGTAGCATATTGATCTTGTTTTCCTATTGGATTTTTAAGAATGTCTATTTCAATTCTACATGCTTCTTGTGCTAATGTTTCAGCAGATACGTATTCTCCCTTAAAGGCATGGAGTGCATGTAAGGTTCCGACAATAATACTGCTTGAAGCTCCTAAACCTGTTCCTTCATGTGCTGGTAATAAATCTGACATATAAACAATTTCTATTCCTTTTTTGATATCAACAGTTTTTAAAGCCTCACGAACAAGGTTATGCTCTATTTCATCAACATTTTTAACATACTCGATTTTAGAGTAACCAACCCTGATATTATCTGTAAATCTTGCATTAACGGTAATATAAACATATTTATTGATTGTTGTACTTATTACAGCGCCATATCTATGTTGATAATATACTTTAAGGTCTGATCCTCCTCCTACAAAACTCATTCGTAGAGGTGTTCTAGAAATAATCATAATTTTAATTCTCCCTTTTTTTCAAATTCAATACCTGTTTTATAGATTTTATTTTTTATCTTTTTTATCTCTTCTAAATTTTCTTTAAAGTTTCTATCAATTTTCTTCTTAATCCTTTCATCTAAATCTCGTTGAATACATCTTTTATTTATTTGAGCTATCTTTGGATTTCTATCAAGATAATCTATAACTTTTTCAAGATTAAGTATCTTTTTAAATGTCATGTTTGAATAAATATTGTTCATTAATTCGTAATCTTCCTGATAATCTAGCGTAAGTCTTATTTCTGGACGGTTTAGTTTACCTTTAATATTAATAACTTTAATGTCGAAAACTTCTGGCCGTTCAATAAGATATCCCCAGATTTCTGTATCTACAATAGTCTTTACCGTACAAACGGTTTTTAAAGCTTTTAATTTCATTCCATACGTTGCTGTACCAAGCGGAAGACCTTTTAATTTAATGAAATCGTATTGTTTTTTTTTAATTAAATCAACAATTAGATTTGAATATCTGATTGAAAATAATGGATTATCAGCAGTAATACCTAAAAAATAATTTAATTTATGCATAGTAGCAGCATCTAAAAGTCGCTTTAGTACATCGTTTTCGTCACCTAAAAAATAAGAAATATTATTTTTATCGGCTACATCGATTAATGGCCGGTCTTGAGGATTGGGCGATGTACAAAGAACAATATCAGAAATACCATTTATTTCTTTTGCACGCTCAATAACTCTTTCAATAACAGTTTTCCCATTTAGATCTTTTAATATTTTAAAAGGAAGTCGAGTTGATTTTAATCTTGCTGTTATTAAAAAACCGATTTTCATAGCCATTTCGGTCCCAAAATATTAATAAAATTCCTTACATCTGTAGTTTTAAATTTATAGTTAACTTTACTAAAATCAATAATTTCATCTTTTTTAATAAAACACTTTGTTCTACAACCGTTTAATAGTAGTAATTGATTTTGTTTAACTGTGCTTTCCTCAGATGTTCTTTTAAACCACATATTATTTAATGATAATTTTTCTCCTTTCTTAATGTCTCTTTTTGCAACGATTGCCTTTTTCATTGGACCTATATTTCCATATGCTTTTTCAGGTTTGCTCATCGCAAGATTACCATTATTATGTATAGATAAAGCAATTTTCATCAACTCTTTAATTTTCTTCATTTGTTTTTTTCCAACAGCAGCATGGTAATCTATTCTTTTTTTACCATAATCAAGCGTATAGTGTTTTTCTAATATCCAAAATCCCATCATAGCAGCTGCAATACTAATGAGTTCGTTATTAGGGTCATCATATCTTGTATGATCTGCATAACCTACAGGAAGTTTAAATAGGTCTCTGAGTTTGATCATTTTCGAAAGATTAACATCTGGATAATTAGTTGGATAACTTTGGAATCCGTACATAAGAACTAGATCATTTTTTTGTTTAAGTTTCAATAAATCTATAGCATAACAAATTTCATCGAGACTTGAACCTCCTGTACCTAAAAAAACCTGACCAAGAAATTGGGATGCCTCGGTAAGCATAAAATAGTCATTTAAACTTGTAGCATGAAGTTCAATTGCCTGGATTTTCTTTTTATTTTTTATAATGTACTTAATACTTTCTACGTCATCGCATAGGATAATAATATCTAG
>Ga0209427_10005935_pt1 | contig 13987 bp, 14 predicted proteins | sample DeeMarSWOR136_30_FD_187465 | JGI IMG/M metagenome (GOLD analysis project Ga0209427, IMG submission 187465) | Marine sediment microbial communities from White Oak River estuary, North Carolina - WOR-1-36_30 (SPAdes) (version 2) | ecosystem: Environmental > Aquatic > Marine > Intertidal zone >... | reverse complement strand
CTGTAGAATATTTGTTATAATTGAAACTGATATGTGTATTCTTCGAGCTAATATTTATATTTCCAGCATTATCATAAACCTTAACAGTTATTTTATTATTAAAAAACCCTGTCCAAATCCATTCATAAGGAAACTCTGTATCAGTGAACACACGAGAATATCCTTCATAAAAAATAACCTTATTGATATTACTCATCTCGTCATAAACATCTGCAATAAATTTAACCTTGTTTATCGCAATTCTATTTTTAATAAGATTGATTTCTGGGCATGTTTTGTCTATTTTAAAAAATATGGAATCAGGAGTAGAAATAAATCCTTCTGAGTCAATTACAAACCATGATAAACTATGATTTCCATCATCTAAAATGACTATTGGCTCATTATACAATATCCACTCACCATCATCGATTTTGTAATACACTTCAGCAATCCTATCAGATTCATAAAAAATAGAAATTGAAGCATTCCTAATAATCCAATTATTTTCACCCATTTTTCTATTAAAAACAACAATAACATATGCCGGGTCAAAAACCTCTCCATCACTAATACCATAAGGTGATTTTTCTGTAAACCTATCATTTTTTATTTCAGTTATTTCAGGGGAAATCTGATTAAAACAATTTTGAATACTCTCTTCCTTATTAAATCCTATTTCAATTAATTCATCATACATTGAATTTCCGGCATTATCAAACCCTACTGCTGTAAGAGTATATTTATATGTTCCGTCATACAAAAAACGATATACATACTCTGGTCCCGGTCCATAAACAGTGTCCTTAAATTCACCATTTATATAGAAATCAACACGGCTCATTCCGCTTGTTGCATCTATACAATTTGCTGTATATATTACCCACCAAGTTCCTGGTTCTGGACCATCTTCCCATTCATAGGTAAGGTCAATCATAGGTCTTGTTTTATCCTTATTAAAAATAAATGGACCATCTATCTCTGATTGATTCCCATTATTATCAACAGCACACCATTCAAGACAAATATCTTTACCATCTTCAGTTATTAAAAATGATTCTGTATAATTCTGTAGAGGTCCTTGATTAACTAGATATTTTATCAATGAAATATCATCAGACTCATAAGTAAAATTAAAACCAACGTCACTTACGTACCAATCGTTTAATCCCATCTCTCCACCGACTTTAACCGTAATTAAAGAAATACCAGAATCGCCTCCAATAGATGCATTTGATATCTTTTCTTTTAATGATTGTTTAACTTTTGATATACTGCTAACTATAGGATTAATAGATATACCTGCTAAAAGGAATATTATCCCTAATATGAGGATGATTTTTTTCATAAGTCCTCCCTCGACTCCATATACAAATCTAATAGGAAATATATAAACAGTTTGCATCTAAAGGATTTGTTGAATTATATCATCTTATTTTATCAGGGTGCAATAGACCGAGAATATAAGGTGTGATTATTGCTCTAGAAAACCGGGACTTTTTACAACATTTAACATCTGACTTTCTTCGTAAATCATATTTGCAGAGGCACTTAAAGGTTCATAATTGTATTCTATAACAACATTGTAACAAGATATAACACTTGCTGGAAAATCTAAGGCAACAAAATAACTATATTGAGAGTTATCTATCTCCTCATTATCTATTGAAGAATCTTCAGAAGCTCCAGAACCAGTGCTTCCACTTGTTGATGCTTCAGCCATGGTTTGTGAAGATGGTGAACCAAATGAATACCTTTCTAAACTAGCAGTGCCATCATCTGCACCATAATAATCACTCCAATAGAATAGTAATTTTGTAACTTTTGCCTCATTTGGAAGATAAACAGGTGCATAAAATTTTCCTTCTCCTGATATACGCATACCATCTTTTGTGTAAGTTATTGATGAACTTTCTGGATTAAATGCACCACCTGGAATAGAAAAATAATCTGTCTTTGTAACCAAAGGTTCAACTGGAGTATCATCCTTTTCAGCATTTTTTGTCATAGGTATATTTGCTGTGCTTGAAATAACCAGCGTAGCAATAACAACTGTTACTGCGAAAACATATATACTTTTTTTCATAATTATAACCTCCCTTTTATACAAATATTATAGTATTGTTGATATATAAACTCTACTCTATTAAAGAATTATCACTGATTAAGAAATAAATAGAAAAAAGGTAAAATTTTAATTGTAATTATTTTTTAGAGTAATATTTGGTCCAATGAACCCTGCGTGGAATCCGTTTCAGATCAAGCATATTCTTCTGACATTTGTTTTTACAGAAATGAAATACTGTTCCATCTTTTTTTACATATAGTTTACCTGTTCCAGGTTCTATTTCATTTCCACAAAATGAACATGTTCTTCTTTCAACCATAATAAACCTCTAACGTGGTCCGCCAAGTCTTTTTGCTTCCCTTTGGGTTTCACTAAGCATTAATATGTCGCCAAGCTGAACAGGACCTATAACATTTCTCGTAATTATTTTTCCTTTGTCAATTCCGTCTAATACTCTGACTTTTACTTGTGATGCTTCTCCAGCCATACCGGTTCGGTCAATGATTTCAACAATTTCGCAAGGTGTTCCATCTACCATGTTTTAACCCTATTTTTTCAAAGTTTCAATCTTTTTAACTATATTTTCAATACTTGCTTTATCTTTACCAGGATTTAGAATTGCTACAGATGCAGTAGGCACATTAAGTCCCGCAGAAATTCCTAATTCTTCTTTACTAGGAACATAAGTATAAGGTATCTTTTTTTCTTCACATAAGATAGGCATATGAGCAAGGACTTCTTCAGGTGTAACATCTTCAGCCATTACAACAAGCTTTGCCTGTCCACGTTCGACTTGTTTAGTAGTTTCATTTGCTCCTTTGCTTACCTTACCATTATCTCTAGCTTTTTCTACAAGATCATAGGCTAAATCCTGTAAATCTTTTGGTGCTTGGAATCTAACATATATCGCCATTTTTTAGCCTCCTTTTGAAGCTTTCATAGATATTTCCTCTAAAGGAAATGTAAAGCCTTGAATGTAGGAGATATATAAAAATCTTTTTCAGAACTTTATAAGGGCATAGGTATTCTTTCGACTTCTAGGGCGTCAGCAGTTGGGTACTCTTCTATTAAAAAACACTCGAATCCTTGTTTTTTAAGATTATTTGCGATTTTTTCAAGAATCCATACTGCTATCTCAATTCTTTTCTTTTTATTATTTATAAAGATATATTCTTCATCGATTTTATAGTCATCCTTTATTATCTTATAAATATCTTTTAATGAAACGTTTTTTGAAGAAATAATTCCCTTTAATAATGTTCCTTCGGAACTAATAACGTCATACTTTTTTGAAATATTACTTGCTCTTCGTTTTATTCTATTTCTAAGTTGTATTCCATCCTTAAAAGAAGATGAGCAATAATGTACTCCTATTTTAAAATTATGTTTAGGAACCATTTCAATTACATCATTAGCAGTTTCCTGACTGCCTTTTACTGCAGCTGAAATATCATCTTTTACAGTAAATCCTTTATTTTTTAATATTTTAGCATTTGTTTCTGAGAACTCAAGTTCGTTTAGATTTATCCATTTAATTCCATTATTATCTGCCCATTCAATCAATGAGAAAATCTCTTTTTTCATGCCGGGTATTGTAGGTATCTCGATTGCAACATCAACATCTGTATCTAAGGATTTATAAATTGAACTTAAAATTGAGCTATTCTCCATATGTTTCCAGTGTTTTGTCGGAGGATGAAATCTGATTTCATCTAGACCTGCTGATACAAGCGCATCGATATGTTCACCATTTTTAATCCCAGTTGTATAAAGATGAATGTGAAAATCAGAACCAAAATTGTCTTTTAAAATTGAGATATAATTCTTTGTTCTTTTCCAAATAACTAATGGATCTCCGCCTGTGATTCCTGCACCAGTAGCATCAATTAGTTCAGCTTCTAAAATAAGCTTTTTTGTATCTTTTTCATCTTTTAGTTCCATTTCATCAGCAAAAATCCGATCTTTGCCTAGTTTTTTTTTGCTTAATGGACAATAAAAACACTTTGTTGGACATAGTCCTGTTATCAACAGTACTAACTTTGAACCATCTGCACACATCTTACATGCTGGTGACAAAGGTTTGATATAATTACTTTCATTTAACCATGAAATGATATTTTTCATACTTATTCCAAACCTTTTGAAGTGATTGAAAAAATAGCTTTTTTATCTTTAGGTTGAGTCTGATGTTTTATTATCGTTGCTTGCCTTGTTCCTTTGCCTATTTTTTCAAGTTTGATAATAGTTTTAACCATATGCTCAATGTTTCTACCTCCAAATGGTCTGACATCGTCGTTTTCTGTAGAATAAACTTGTCCTGAAATTATCACATAGATATTTTTTTCAACAGAAGCAATTTGTAACTCGGTTATTTGTCTGTTTAGTGATCGGTCAGCAAATTTTTCATCATCTTCAAGCATAAGCCGATAAAATGAATTATATGTATCTAAAATTACTAGACCTAGATTTTCCAGATTTATTGCAGTTTTTATCATTTTTTCTTGTTCTTTAAAAGAAGAGGGATTGAAAAATAAAATATTTGAAAGAACGTATTTACAGTCACTATCACTACATATCTGTTTGAATCTTTCTGATGATACCCCTTGGCTATCTATATATGCAACTTTTTTACCAATATTAGAGCATTCCCTTGAAGCTTGTAAACAAAGATTTGTCTTACCTGTTCCTGGTTCACCATATATTTCAGTAATAGAGTCACTTTCTATTCCACCACCTAGAAGATCATCAATTGGTTTGCATCTAAGCCTTAAATGTTTCATCTTAAAAACAGTCAGTAGGATTATAGATAAAAAGGTTTTTAATAATTATAATAGTTGAATTTTACAAAATCCTTTTTTTTAGAATACAGACCTTACATAAATCTTGGGATGTAGGTTCACCACATTCTAAGCATTTGTTTAATTCAACAGGTGGATAATTATTTAATAATAAATCCTTAATACTATCGTAACTGTTTAAAATACTGTGACGTGTTCCAGGATTTTTATATTCAAGGTTATCAATTATGTCTCTGAATTCTCCACGCAATGCATGTATAGAATAAGGACATTCACCATCAAAATACTCAATATTTTTGATAATTGCATATAATGTTACTTCTTTTTCAGGGATAGCTCTTAATGGAAGCATCCTTGGAACAAGTCCAGGCTGGATTTTTTTATGCGGACCTAACCTTGCAAGTTTTTGCATATCTCCATTTACAAAATTCATTAAAATCGATTGTGACATATCATCTAAATTATGACCAGTTACAAGTTTAGTAACTCCTAATTTTTTTGCTTGGTTATTTAGACAAACCCTTCTAAAAACACCGCAGTAACTACATTCGCCTAGTTCATTTTTTATTAAAGCTATTTCATCCATTGTTTTTCCAATTACATCTTTAAATGAAATTATGTAATTTTTTATTCCGAGTTTTTTACAATTCTTTTTAACATATTCTATACTTTTATCTCTATATCCTTTTATACCCTCATCAACAGTTATTGCGTACAGAGTAACATTAGGTCTTTTTGAAAATATATCATTTATAATATGAAGAGCAACTGTACTGTCCTTCCCACCAGATACTGCTATTGCAATTTTACTGTTTGGTTCGGTTTTTCCCTGTTTTTTTATATCTTTTTTTATTCTTTTTTCGAAATATTGAATAAAATGGTCCTTACATAGATGAGTTCCATTATATCGAATGAATGTAATTGATGGTTTCATACACTTGCTACAGGTCTTTGTCATAAAAAATCCAGAATGTATTTTAATAAAAATAGTTATTGATTAAGATAATCTGCAATAATTTCAAATGCAATTATTGGGTATTCCAGTTTAAATTCTGAAATAGTCTTAGGATGCAATTCTCCAAAAAAACCAATTTCTTTGTTATTGACAAAAATTGCTGCGCATCTACCTTTGACAAATGCTGGATGGTTTTTATCTTCAATACTGTAATTTGTACCAATATCTCTCATTAAAGCATCTGAAAGAGACTTACATTCAGTGAAGTTAGCCTTTGCATCAATCTTGAGAAAAGCAAGATTATACTGATTTTTAAAACCTTTGTTAACTATAATTCCTAGCTCAAAAATTTGCTGTGGTAAGGGATGATGTCTGTTTTCATTAAGGATCTTAAGAAGAGAAGGTATTAGACCTACACGCAGGCATGAAAACTCTTCCCCAATAGGGTTTTCAATTTCAACTCTGTCACCTATAATAAGACCAAGTCTCCTAAATTCATCCTTTTCATTTGATATTGTAAAGGTTGTTACCTCATTAAAACCAAGACCAATCATAATATTTCTGAGAGCATCATAAAAATCTCGATTTGGTAATTTTTTTCCAAATGTTAGGTCTTTAGGCAAGTCCATCTTATAATTGTCATAACCATAACCTACTGCAACATCTTCAACAAGGTCAATATCATGTAAAATATCTGCTCTCCATGCAGGAATCTCAATACTTACATAATTTTTATTTTTTATATTTGCATTATACCCCATCTTTTTTACACATTTTATTACTTCTTTTCCGTCTAGATTTGTTCCAAGGATTTTATTAACATAATCAATTGATAGATCTCTTTTTATAGGGTCTAGATTAGGGGTAATAAACGTTTTTCCTTCATCATTTACTTTTGTTGAATAAATCTGACCTCCTCTTTCAGCAAGTGAGGTTGTAATAATGTTGAGTACACAATTTATTGCTTTTCTATCAGTTCCTGTAATATCGATAAACAAATCGGTTGTAAAAGGAGTTACTTCAGTTAAGGTTCCATTGATAATTGGTGGGTAAGATAGGACATTGTTGTATTTATCAACAATAAGTGGATGTTTATCAAATCCTTCTAATATGAATGCATAGTCAATTCCCTTTTCATGTCGCTTTAGTATTTCACTCATGGTCATTGATTCAACCTTATTTAATGGAACGAATTGTACAGAATCAGGATCAACTGCTTTATATATGAATGGAGGTTCAACAGGTTCAAAATTATGAACTCCTATTGCTACTTTTTTTCTATTTCGACCGATTCCTCCATGAAGTTTTTCTTGTAGTTCCATTAAGGAAGCAATTAGTTCATCAGTCATGGTGACATTTTTTACAAGTGCAGTTACAACATAGGGTCTTACCTTTTTTACAGAATTTTCAACATTTATCACTATGTCTGATTTTTTAATTTCATATCTCTTAAGACCTGTTTCAAATCCAAAAAAAGCCCTTGAAGCTCGAGCAATACCTTCAACAGATGCAAGATCAGGTCGATCTGGGAAGAATTCAATGCTTATTTCATCGTTTTCAACTTTATCTAAATCTGCCCCTATCATTGGCAGTTTTTCTACTAATTCATTTTTTAATATTTTATAACCAAGAATATTTATAAAGTCATTATAATCAAATGTTACAACTGGCATGTCTAGGGGAAATATGTTTTTGGTATATAACATTGTTTTCTTTGATATTTCTGATGAAGATTCATTTATCCTTTTTTTTAATTATCCTACGATACATTTAAAAAAACTTATACATTATTACTTAGAAAATATTTTTCAGGGAGGAAAAAATAATGAAAAAAACAATATTTTGTTTTTTTGCAGGTTTGATTTTGATTATATCAATTTTTCCTATTGTTATTTCAGTTGATAATTTAAAAGATAATGATATTTTTATATCAAATGAATTAACTTTTTTTAATGGAGGATGGCTTGAAGAACAAAATGGAATAAAAATTTTACATTTAAACGGTTCATATTATGATATGGGGTACCAACATGGATTCTTACTAAAAGATGAAATAGTTGCAAACTTTAATGCTTTTTGCAATTGGATTGTTGAGAAAGGATTTACTTATGAAAAACTTGTTCAAAGATGGAATATTATGAAACCATTACTGCCTCTGTGCTATATCGAGGAAATGACAGGTATGGCAGATGGATCAGGTTTATCATTAGAAAACATTTCTGTATATAATGTTGGTTTTTATCTAGTCGTCAACTGCGGTAGTTTTGCTGTATGGGGAAATGCGACAACAGATGGAATTTTATATCATGTAAGAAGCCATGATTTCCCTATAACAATTAAAGATCCAGAAAGTGGAAAATATTTAGTGGAAAATCAGTTAATTATTATTCGAAAACCATATGATAAATATTCATCAGTATCTCTTACAGCTGCAGGTATGGTTAGAACCTCAGATGGTTTCAATGAGAAAAAAATTGCTGCAGGCATGCTCTCATCTTGGACTAATGATGAGACCTACAATGGAATTTGTATAGGTTTTAGAATTCGCATGGTGCTTGATAATGCTGACTCAATTAATGAAGCAATAGATATACTTATTACAAATAAGACCTTAGGATATAACGTCATTGTCTCAGATGGAAAAATACCCATAGCTTATGCAGTAGAAACAACAGCAAATTTATCATATTTTGGTACTTGGGATAATCCATCTGAATCCACAAGACCATTTTGGAGCATTAAGGATACAGTGCGAAGATCGAATATGTTTATTGATCCCACAACTGCTGCCACTCAAAGAAAACGATACAATCCAAGTTTTTTTCCTTTGCTTAATATGTTTCTTAAAAGAACTCAAATGAGTGGAACATCAGTTACTGCGGCTGGAACATGGATGCATTATGTCGCAATAAGTAAAGGTATTGAATCGCATTGGGGGAATTTTAATCTTAATAAAACAATAAGTATGCTTCGTGATATTTACCTTGGAAAAACAGATATTAGATTTTTAATTATGCAAATTCTTGGAGTTTATTCAACACCATATCAATGGGTTATGTGCCCTGAAACTGGAGATTTTGTGATGTCATTTGCAACAAAAGATAAAAATGCTTTTGAAAATCCTGTAAATTACTTTAATTTCTATACACTATTGAAATCAACTCCTCCTTAACTATATATAATAAATTACTTATCCAACAAGCAATTCATACAAAATTTTTTTATTAATACAAAGTATTATCAGGGAAAATTATGAAACATTATAAATTAGTTATATTTGATATGGACGGAACTCTTATTCAAGGTAGAGGTATTTTTGTAATTGCTGAAAAAAAAAGTTTTATTGATGAGCTTTTAAGATTAATAAAATATGATGGAATAGATTTTTACCAAAAGAGTATTGAGATTGCTAAGTTATCTAAAGGATTTAACAAAAATGAGTTTTTAAAAATATTTAGAACTGTACCATTACAAGATTTCATTGAAGATGTAATTAAAAAGTTAAAAAATAGAAATATCATAACTGCAATTGCTACAGATAGTTATAAATTCTTAGCTGATGACTTGAAAGATAGATTGGGAATTGATTATGTTTTTGCCAATAATCTTATAATAAATAATGATATTATCACGGGAGAATTGGAAATTCATAACAAAGAATTAAAAAAGGACTTTTACAATGGTAAGATTTATTCTATTTGTAAAAGTGATGTATTGGATCAACTCTGTAATAAAATAGGAATACATGTGGAGGAATCAATAGCTGTTGGTGATGGGAAAGTTGATATCAGTATGCTTAAGAAAGCTGGACTGGGAATAGCATTCAATGCATCAGAAGAAGTTCAGAAAAATGCAAATATAGTTACAAATGATATGAGAACAATATTGAAATATTTTTAGATGTGGTAAAATGGATATAAAACAGGAAGAAATAACAACTCTACATGAGTTATTTTTAGATGAAAAAAAATTGTTTAAAGTTGTTAGCGATGCTGCTGCAGAACGACCTGTTTCTATTATAATGCCTATGCTTTATAAAGAGATTAATAACGATGCATTGAAAAATATCTCTAAAGGATTAAATAAATGTGATTATTTAAATGAAATTGTAATACCATTAGCTGCAAATGATGAAAAAGAATTCAGACAAGTTAAAAATTTTTTTAAAGATTTAAAAATACCAAAGCTTATTATGTGGTGTAATGGTCCAAAGATAGAAAATCTTTTAAATGAACTTAAAAGAGATGGTATAAATCTTTTAAAATATCGGGGGAAAGGTAGAGATGTTTGGCTTGCTATGGGAATAGCAAGTATAAAAAACTATGCAATAGCACTTCACGATGCAGATGTTTTAGGATATAATGAGATGATTCCAACAAAACTTTTATATCCAATAATTGAACCAGAGCTTGATTTTAAGTTTAATAAAGGTTATTATGCCCGTGTAAATCTACAAAAGAAGATTATTTACGGTCGTGTTTTTCGACTCTTTCTTCACCCTCTTCTTCGTTCATTCATTGATTTGTGTGAAAATGAACCTAATTTTGTAAGGTTTTTACGTTCGTTTAGGTATCCAATATCTGGGGAATTTGCATTAACAAGTGATCTTGCCCGTGACGTAGATATACCTGGGGATTGGGGTATTGAGATTGGAATTATGGCAGAAATGTATAGGAATGTAACACAAAAGAGAATATGTCAAACAGATTTAGGATTTTATGACCATAAACATCAAAAATTAGGAGGTCAGGAGAAAGGTCTTGTTAAAATGACGGGTGATATTTTAAAAACATTACTAAGAGTTCTAATCGAAGAAGATTATATTGAAATTTCTAAAGAATCATTGGTCTCATTAAGGGTCTTATATCAGAGGCATGCGCAAGACTGTATCAGGAAATATCACGCAGATGCACATTTTAATAGTTTATTGTATGATAGACATTTAGAGGAAACTATGGTTGAAAAATTCAGCCAACAAATTATGAATGCAGGCATCAAATATATGAGAAAACCGGTAGGTACTAGAATTCCTGATTGGCTTAGAACAATATCGGCCCGTAAGAGGGTGAGGGAACAATTATTAGAATTAGTAACATCTGATGATTAATTCAAGCTGTAGGGGTTGAATGATGAAAATTTTAGCGACAGCTGATATCCATGGATCACAATATAGATTAAATATCGTTTTAAAAAATATTGAGAAGTATTCACCAGATCTTGTTGTTATTTGCGGTGATATCACACAGTTTGGGCCAGGTGAATTAGCAAAGATTTTATTGGATCAAATACCTGTTGAAACACTTGCCATTACTGGAAATATTGATACCAATGACGTTGGTCAAGAAATTGAAAATAGCAAAGCGAAAAATATCGGTATGAAAAGATTTGTCAAATCAAAAATTCCTTTTATAGGAATTAATAAATTAGATTCAAATCAACTGAAATTCATTGAAGATAATAATTTGATAGATAAAACGAGTGTATTGGTATCTCATGAACCACCTTATGGTGCGCAGGATAAGGTTTTTTTTGGTATGCATGGTGGAAACAAAGAATTAAGGAAAATAGTTGACAAATATCATCCTAGATTAGTATTATGTGGTCATATTCATGAGGATCCAGGATTTACTAAAGTTGGAGTAACAACAGTTGTAAATTGTAGCATGGGAAAACGTGGAGAAGGTGCTTTAATAAAAATTAATGATAGTATATCTATAAAAATGATTGAATAACTCTTGAAGTCATCTAAAAGAATTTATAAATAGATAAATGCTTCAATTAAGAAAAAATCCATTTGAGATGATAAAATAAAAGTAGATATTGTAGGCGGTAGTATAAGTGGTCTTAGTACTGCAAGTACTATAAAGCAAAGAAATAAATCTATTAAAGTAGTTGTTCATGAGAAACATAAGTTAATTGGATACAATCATGAAGGAAGGCGATGTGGAGAGGCACATTCTATTGAACCGGAATGGAATAAGTGGATTCCTAAAGGCAAAAGCGTTTTTAATAATATTTTAAGTGGAGATGTAGAAATTGGGTATTTTAAAAGGACAGTTCCTAGAGACCCTGGGACTGCATTTATACTTAATAGACCAGAATTTATTTGCCAGCTTTCAAAAGAGGCTGAAAATCTTGGGGTAGAAATTCATACAAATGATAAAATAAAATCGGTATCAGATCTTGATGGAGACTTTATTGTTGATGCTTCAGGATGTCCTAGCTCTATTAAAAGAGAGCTAGGGATGGATAAAGGTATCAAAGGAATGACATTACAACATACAATTGAGGATTCAAACTGGTTTATTGCTGATAAAATAAAAGTTATTTTTGATGGGAGATATGGCTATTATTGGATATTTCCAAGAAATCCAGAAAAAAAAGAGGTAAATGTTGGATTTGGAACTTGTGGGACTTTTAATTATAATATGAAGGAACTGCTTGAAAATTTTAAAAAGAAATATAATATCCAAGGGAAAGTTAATTATGTTGTAGGCGGATTGGTTCCTTTAGGATTACAACGACCACTTATGTATAAAAATATTTTATTTGTTGGTGATGCAGGACCAGGGGCTTTTCCATTTTCAGGTCAAGGCATTTATCGTGCTCTTTTAAGTGGTGATATTGCAGGTAAATGTATTGTAAAAGGAATTACTAAAAAATATCCTCATAAAATAAACCAGGCTTTTATAAAATGGCAGGTGATTGGCAAGATATTTTATCATATTAATTTCAGATTTAGAAAGATAAATCCAGAATTGGTTTTGTCATCTTTTAGAAATCTGGGAAGGTTTGTTGAAGTTGTTCATATATAAATTATTTATTTAGGTATATCGTTTGAGTTGGGAATGCCATTTGAATTCCTTCTTTTTCAAAGGCTTCAATTATCTTAAAATTAATCTCTTGTTGGGTATCTCTATATTTTACATAATCTTTTGTATTCATGTAATAAATTACATTAAAATTCAAACTGAAATCTCCAAATTCTGTAAAATGCACTCGATCGAGTCTATGAACATTCTCTAATTTTTCTTTATCTATTATGTTTTTTATGATGTCTGGTATCTTTTTCAGTTTTACTAAAGGTGTATCATAAGTAACTCCAAATGAAAATTCTATTCTTCTTTTATTCATTTTTTTAAAATTTCTGACAGAAGCTGTTGTTAATTCCTTATTTGATAAAACAAGTTCTTCACCTTGCAATAATTCTAATCTTGTTGATTTCATACCTATTTTTGTTACTGTTCCTGCGTAATCACCGATAATTATAAAATCACCTATTTCAAAGGGTCTATCAAAATAAATTGAAAATGCACTGAAGAAGTCACTCAATACATGTTGTAAAGCAAATCCAATTATAATAGCTGTAGCAGCACCTCCAATTGCAAGTCCTGTTAGATCAATTCCTGCGAGTCCCATAAAAATAAAGAATGCAATTAGATATATTATTGCATTAAATATTCCTCTAAAAACAAATAGAATATGCTGACTCATCTTCTTTTTGCGTTCTTGTCTTTCAGCATACCATGCAAATAGTACATTTGTAACTCTAGTGAAAATATATGCTATCAATAGTATCTGAATTAACAGAAAAATATTATCAATAAAATTTTGATCTATATATTGATTTAAAACACTAAGGTTATGGATAAAAAAGTACAGTCCAAAAAATATAACTAAGATATAGATTGGTCTTTTTACATTTCGTAATATCTCATCATCAAGCTTTGTTTTTGTTTTTTTTGCTAATTTTTTAAAATAATGCTCGAAAATATGCTCAACAACCCAACCTAGTAGTATGAATAGTAACAATATGATAGTTGACCAAATTAATTCCCCATATATTATGTCAGGTAGTTGAAATGTATCAGTTACCCATTGACTTATTGAGGTAAATGTTTCTTCTAAACTCATAAGAACCGCTTACCTTAAAAAAACAGGTCATATTTAAGTTTTAGTTTCAAATTTTGATATATTTTGGTTTGAATTAATTTTTTTATCTAATATTTATTTTAAATCTGAAATTCTACTCTAATAAAGAATATAAGGTTAATTTATTATTGGTAATCATCAAAAAACCTAATTAAAAATGGACAATTCACTCGTTAATCTTTTTTATCCGGACAAAATAATTTGTATCGGACCTCTCAATTATGGACAAATATCAATTTACAGTAAAAACAAATA
>Ga0209427_10005933_pt1 | contig 13989 bp, 15 predicted proteins | sample DeeMarSWOR136_30_FD_187465 | JGI IMG/M metagenome (GOLD analysis project Ga0209427, IMG submission 187465) | Marine sediment microbial communities from White Oak River estuary, North Carolina - WOR-1-36_30 (SPAdes) (version 2) | ecosystem: Environmental > Aquatic > Marine > Intertidal zone >... | reverse complement strand
CTGGGCAAGCTTACGGGGGAGAGGCGGCGGGTGATGGCGGCTAGCCGAACTGACACTGGGGTTCATGCCCGGGGACAGGTGGTTAGTCTTAGAAGTGGCTCACCGCTTCCGGCAGTGACCTTCGTTAGCGGGCTGAATCACTATCTGCCGGGTGATATTGCGGTTAAGGCAGCCTATAGGGTGAGCGATTTGGTTAATGTCCGGCGTGATGCCGTTAACCGGGAATACAATTACTATATATTAAACAGCCCAACCCGTTCTCCAATCAGGAGGCAGTTTTCCTACCTGGTAGCGGGGGAGCTTGATATTGAGGTGATGAACGAGGCAGGCCATGTGCTGGTTGGGGAGCATGACTTCGCTTCCTTTGCCAGCCAAATGGAGGTCGAGAGAAAGAGCACCGTAAGGAATGTATACCGAGCCAGGGTAGAGAGGGAAGAGGAACTAGTCGTTTTTAATATGGTGGCTAACTCATTCTTACCGCACCAGGTACGTAATACCGTCGGGGTGCTGCTGAGGGTGGGCTTAGGTAAAATGAATACGGATGAAGTTCTTGGTATAATGGAAGCTAGGAAACCGGGGCTGGCTGGCCCTACGGTTCCGGCTTGTGGTTTGTGTCTTGAACGAGTAAACTATCCCGTTCCATTTGAGGAGATGTGATGAAGACCTATAGCGTTAAGGCGTCTGAGATAAGGCGAGAGCGACACGTTATTGATGCTAAAGATAGGGTTTTGGGCCGGCTTGCTACCGAGGTAGCTCGGCTCCTTATGGGCAAGCATAAACCGATGTTTAGCCGTAATCTGGATGTCGGTGACTACGTGGTGGTTATTAACGCCGATAAGGTCAGGGTTACCGGCAACAAGGCTGAGCAGAAGACCTATTATCGCCATTCCGGGTACCCCGGTGGCCTAAAGAGCATTAACTATGAGAAGCTGATGCAGACTAACCCGACCCGGGTAGTTGAGCAGGCGGTTAGGGGGATGATACCGCATACCCGCTTGGGGGCTAGTATGATGAAGAAACTTAAGGTATACGTTGGGGAAGCCCTACAAGCCGAGAAAGAGAAGTAGTTCTGATGGAAGAGCAAAAATACTATTACGGGACTGGTAGGCGCAAGACGGCAGTAGCCCGGGTAAGGCTGGTACCCGGGGAGGGCGCCATTATTGTTAATAATATGCCTTATGAGGAGCGTTTTCCCCGTCCGGAGCACCGCCGGCAAATACAGCAACCACTCTTGGTTACGGAAAGCGTGGCTAAGTATAATGTGCTGGTTAAGGTGGAGGGAGGCGGCATCTCCGGGCAGGCGGGGGCTATCTCTCACGGTATCGCCCGGGCGCTGCTAAAAGCCGACGAGAAGCTGAGGTCGGTGCTGCGTGAGGATGGGCTGCTTACCCGCGACCCCCGGGTCAAGGAGCGCAAGAAGGTCGGGCTCAGGCGGGCCCGCAAGGCGCCTCAGTACACCAAGCGGTAAATAAAAAAGCTAGTGGTTAACCTTATCTAAAGTTTAGGTCAATAGTGCTAGTCTTTCACTCTCTAATGCTATCTCAACAGCGTTTTTTGTTTGTAGCTCTTCACTAGTTATTTCGATTCTTCTCCGAGCAATTGCTTTGCCATCGCTACAAATCCATTTATTTACAGAGTCGTGCAAACGAATGTAAGGGTGCTTTAGTCTATACCCGAATCTGTTTCCATAAATTCGGTCAATAACTGTTTTGGATTTGCTAGCTTTGTTAGTAATAAGGGTACCAATAATTTCTTCAAGCTTCTTTGCTGAGAGCTCTACTTGATTATTAACAGAAACTCTTATTCCTAAGGCCCTTGGGCATATTTCTATGTTAAAGCCCTTACGCCCACTGAAGAATATACGCATGTCTCTAGAGGATATTTGCCAGTTTTGTGATAGGAAGGTTATTGCCTTGCATGTAACCTCTTGTGCAGCGTCTAGGTCCTCTTTGTATCAATCCTTATCGCTATCCCATTTGAAGTTGTCTATATCTATGAGGAATGGCCCAAGCAAAATGGCTCCTTTGGTGTCGCCGTTGAAGATGGTTAGGGTTCTGTAAACGTTAGTGTTATTGCAAGCACTTTTCCACTTGTTAAGCGAGTCGATAGGATAGTATTGGATGTCATTTGACAGATCGCCTTTTCGGTCAAGCGAGTGCCACCAACTGTCAAGGGGCGGAACATTTTCATTATCGGCTACTTATATGTGATGCCCTACACCGACTCGTAAGTCTTTTCTAGATAAATTCTTTGGCAACCACCAGAAGTCACTCATTCTTGTCTTAAGTCTCACACCAGCTGCCAGTCCTTATACCCCTGCTGGATTACGGCTAGATACTCTTTGGAGGGCTTGGCGGGCTCAGCCTGCCCGCTTCTGATGTAGGTTACCGCTTCTACCGGCTCGCCGTCCTCATTGTTGACGATGACGTTCAGGCGGCGGTAGTCGCTGCCTTCGTATTTATCCAGCTGCTTTAGGCACTCTTCAGAGACTTCGTAGATAGCCCCGGGAACCTTACCTCCCCTGATGGGTCTGATGGTAGCGGTTGCACCCCGCCATTTTCGTGACCAGCCGACAAATACCAGCTGGTAGTGGTGCAGGGTGGCGGGAAACTTGGCTTGGCTATCGAGGCAGCGCTCCTGCATCTGCCTTCGGCTTAGATTTGAGGCGTAGGCGAAGTAGTACATATTTATCTCCAGAGGGTTTAGTGCTCGTCTAGCTTTTCTTTGAGAAAGTCTATCGCTTTTACCGGGGAGGGGTCGGTCTTATAGAGCATGGCTAGGTAGTAGCTCGTATAGTCCCCGAAGAGAACCAGACTCATTATCTGACTTAAGGGATACTTGCCCTGCCCCTCCACAATCTGGTAGCTGACCCCGGCCCGCTCCAGTAGCTGGCAGGTTATCTGGTAGCGGAGCTTGATCCGTTCTGGGAGCTGGGTGGAGCCAAGCAGAACCACCATTATCCTGGTGGCGAGCTCTTTCGGGAACTGGTAACCGACTACGGCATTGTGATTTAGCTCCGGGAAGACCTCGTAGAAAGCCCAGGCCTTGGAGTTCTCGTTAAGCTGGGTCTTCCAGCGACGGGCTACCTCCGAGGTGATACCAGACCCATAGACTACAGGCAGGTGGTTATAAAGCATACTGGCCAGTTGCTTGGCGGGGTTCCGGGACTGGGGCACGTCCTCTTTTATTTCTAGCGATAGTTGTCGCAGGACGGCCACGGTTTCGGTTACGTCCTGCGATTTGTTGGCTATGAAGCCAAGCCTATGCAGGAAGCACAGGATGGGCATGACACTATAGGGCAGGGCGGCTCGGGGCTGGGCTTGATAGTCAAAGCTGAAGATGGGCATTTTCTTTTCCTCAGCTAAGGTTTTCAGTTTGCCGCCGGTAGTAATAGCCAGCTTCTTGGCTTCCGTCTTTAGGGCTTTATTAAAGGCGGCTAGTGTTTCCTCCGTGTTTCCTGAGTAGCTTGAGGCAATAACCAGCGTTCTGGCGTTGGTGAAGGCGGGCGGTTCGTAATCACGGCACACGATTATGGGTAGCTTGGCCTCAGATAACACTAGACCGGCTACTAGAACGCCGCCGATGGCAGATCCCCCCATCCCCAGGACGACTACTCTGTCAACACTGGCGTAGTCTGGAGGCAGGTTGAAATTCATTGCCCGCTGCCAGGCCTCCTGACAGAGCTGTGGCATCTGGTGGAGGTGAGTTAGCATGCCTTCGGGGTCGTATTGCTTAAATAGCTGAGGGTTATCAAGGTTGGGATTTGCCATCAAAATCCCCCATTTTGGTATTAGTTTTCGGCTCTAACCAGTCCCTGAGCCACTTTAAGCAGCTTCTCTACCCGCTCCTGGCTACCGCTTTCCGCATAGAGACGCAAAAGGGGCTCGGTCTGGGAAAACCTGATGAGGAGCCAGGAATTATCAGCCAGGATAAATCGGAAGCCGTCTTTGGTGTCGGAGCTTACCACCTTGACTCCGTCAAGCGACTCTGGAGAGAAGCTCCTAACCCGCTCGTTAACGGTCTTCTGCTCAGCCTCGCTGAATCTTAGGTCCAAACGCTGATAATAGTGAGCTCCAACCTTGCTGTGGAGATAGTTGATAAGCTGTGATGGGCTCATGCCGGTCTTAGCCATCAAATCCAGAAAGTAGAGGCCAGCCAGAATGCCGTCTCTTTCTGGTATATGACCTCGGAAACCATAGCCCCCGCTTTCCTCGCCGCCGACAAGGGCGTTCTCAGCAGTCATTATCGGGGCCACATACTTAAAGCCGACCGCTGTTTCATAGACCGGCACCTTAAAGAGTTCTCCCAGGCGGTAGAGCATGCTGCTCATAGTTATTGTCTTGACTAGGGGACCGCGCTCGCCGCGTGTCTCCAGGAGGTAGAGGCAGAGCAGGGTGAAAGCGTGCAGGGTACTTATATAGGCACCGTTTTCGTCGATGATGCCGAGGCGGTCGGCATCGCCGTCGGTAGCTAGCCCAATACTGGCTTTCTCTCTCTTAACAGTATTGGAGAGCTGGGCGAGGTTGGCCGCGATTGGCTCCGGCTGTCGCATACCGGGGAAGAGGGGGTTTCGGTCGCTGTTTATCTCCATAAATTTGATAGTTCCACCGCTGAGCAGTTTCGGGAAGTAGCCGGCCCCGGCTCCGTACATCGGATCGATAACCACTTTTAACCGGGAATTACGTATTGCCGCTAGGTCGACCAGCCTGGATAACTGCTGGTAGTAGACTGGCGCTAGGTCAAGATATTCTACTCGGTTCCGTTCTATGGCTTGGGCTAATGGCAGGCTTTTTATCCCTCCCGCAGCAAGGGTGCGCGCAATATTTTTTTCGATTCTGGCGGTAATTTCCGGGGAGGCACTAGCGCCGGATTCGGTCTTAAATTTAAAGCCGTTCCAGTTAGCCGGGTTGTGGCTGGCGGTTATGATAATGGCACCACCGACTTTTTGGGAGACAATACCAAAGCTTATCACCGGTGTTGGGCTGGCCTTAGGGCAGAGGTATACCTTAATTTCGTTACCGGCGACTACTTCGGCGGCCACAGCTGCGAAATCCTCGGAGGCAAAACGGGTGTCATAGCCGATAATCATCCCCAGCTTGGCTAGTCCCGTCTCTTGGAGATAGTCGGCTACTGCCTGAGCGCATGCCCGCACGTTATCAAAGGTAAAGTCCTCGGCGATAATCCCCCGCCAGCCGTCGGTGCCGAATTTGATAACCTTATTTATCTACCTTACCCTCCTCTGGATTTTTTGCTTACCGGCAATAAATCGCAGAAGCAAAGTGAGTCCCTGAGTACCTTATCTCCGAGCTCATAGGGTATCCCCTCTCGGAAGATTGGTCCGTCAAAGACAAAGGAATGAAACTCGCCATTCTCACCAGCCGGGTCAACATTGGCGGGAAGGTCAGCTAGGAAGTCACTGTCCAGTATCCTACCGACAAATCTCTGGTCTAGGGCTTTAGCGTCAACACAGGTGATAATGGCTTGAAAGCCTAGGCTGATAAATGACCCAGTAAGCTCGGCACTATCTCTTCCCCAGAGGGGAAAGAGCCCCTTCATGTCAAGTCGGGACAGGTTACCCTCGCGATATTTCCGTACCTCTCCCAGAAAGACATCGCCAAAAGCCACCAGGGTGACGCCGACCTGTTTAAATCTGGTGAGGGTGACTCTCATCTTGGACTCATATTCTTGGTTAGAGCAATTTGAGGGAATGAAGACTTCTTTCAGGGGTAAGCCTAAGGATCGTGCCTGCTGCTCAACCAAGGCTCTTCGTACCCCGTGCAGACTAACCCGCTCATAGCCCTCCGTTATCGTGGTCAGTAGGGATACTATTTCATACTGATGGTCTTTTTGGGTTTCGTATAACGCCATAGCGCTATCTTTGCCACCGCTCCAGCACAGAAGAACCTTCTCCATTATGCCGCTAACTTCTTTTTTACTTTGGCTACTTGCCTAAGGCCTCTTTTTTTAAGATTTCGGCTTTATCCATCTTTTCCCAGGGTAGGTCAAGGTCGTCCCGCCCGAAGTGTCCGTAGCAGGCGGTCTGCTGGTAGATGGGGCGGCGCAGGTCGAGGTCTCGGATAATAGCTGCCGGTCTTAGGTCAAAGTGTTTGTTAATCAGATCAACTATGACCGCCGGTTTAACCTTAGCCGTGCCGAAGGTCTCAATGGAGATAGACAGGGGGCGGGCGACGCCGATGACATAGGCAATCTGCAACTCAAGACGGTCAGCAAGCCCGGCGGCTACAAGATTCTTGGCGATATAACGGGCGGCATAGGCTGCCGAACGGTCAACCTTGGTAGGGTCCTTGCCGGAGAAGGCACCGCCACCGTGGCGGGCAAGACCGCCATAGGTGTCGACCAGAATCTTACGTCCGGTGAAACCGGTGTCCGATACCGGTCCGCCGGTGACAAATCGGCCGGTGGCATTGATGTAATACTTCGTCTGGTCGTCAATCAGATGATCTGGAATAACTGCCCTGATAACGTTTTCGATGACGTCTTTCTCAATTGTTGCATGGCTGACATCACGGTTATGCTGGGCGCCTATCACCACGTTGGTTACCCGGTGTGGTGTGCCGTTGTGGTATTCCACTGTCACCTGTGATTTGCCATCCGGACGGAGGTAGGGTAGGGTGTGGTCCTTTCTTACCTGAGCCAGGCGGCGGCACAGCTTATGGGCTAGAGAAATAGGTAAGGGCATGAGTTCCGGTGTCTCATTGCAGGCAAAACCGACCATCATTCCCTGGTCGCCGGCGCCTATCTGGTCAAGGTTATCAGCCGCGGTGCCCGCCTTTACTTCCAGCGACTTATCTATTCCTAGGGCGATGTCGCGGGATTGTTCATTGATGGAGACCATAACCCCACAGGAGCGGTAGTCGAAGCCATATTCGGGGCGGGTGTAACCGATGTCGTGGACTACCCGCCTCACTATTTGGGGAATTTCAACGTAGCAATTGGTGGTAATCTCGCCCATAACGATGATAAGACCGTTGGTTGCCGCTGTCTCACAGGCCACCCTACCATACGGGTCCTTCTCCAGGATGGCATCCAAGATGGTGTCTGATATCTGGTCGCAGATTTTATCCGGATGTCCTTCGGCAACCGACTCCGAAGTGAGTAGGTATATTGGTGAGCTATCAAAAGTGTTGGTCATTTTCTCCTCCGCGTATTAGGTTCCTTCGTGCCAGCTGGCAAGATAACTATCCTGCTCTGGGGTCAATTTGTCAATCTTTATGCCCATAGATTTGAGTTTCAGTTGGGCGACCTCTTTATCTATTTTCTCAGGTACCGGGTAGACTTTGGTTTCGAGCTTACCCTTATTCTGGACAATGTATTCTAGGCACAGGGCTTGGTTAGCAAAGCTCATATCCATGACACTGGCGGGATGCCCTTCGGCGGCGGCGAGGTTAATTAGTCTTCCTTCCCCCAGCAGGTATAGGTTGCGTCCGTCCTTAAGGGTATATTCCTCGACAAATGGCCGGATATGTCGCTGGCTCTTAGAGGCATGCTCAAGGGCCGGGATGTTTATCTCGACGTTAAAATGGCCGCTGTTGGCTAGGATAGCCCCGTCCTTCATCACCTGGAAATGGGCTTCATCAATGACATGCTTATCACCGGAAACAGTAACGAAGATATCCCCTATTTTGGCTGCCTCTAGTAGTGGTATGACCCGGTAGCCGTCCAGCACCGCCTCCAGAGCCCGGGTTGGCTCAACCTCGGTCACAATTACTTGGGCGCCCAGTCCCTTGGCTCTTAAGGCGATGCCGCGTCCGCACCAGCCGTAGCCGCAGATTACTACCCTTTTACCGGCCCATAGGATATTGGTGGCTCGGGTAATGCCGTCGATGCTGCTCTGCCCAGTGCCGTAGCGGTTATCAAAGAGGTACTTAGTTTGGGCATCATTCACCGCAATGATGGGATACTTGAGTTCTCCCGCCTTAGCTAGGCTGCGCAGTCTGATGACGCCAGTGGTGGTCTCCTCAGTACCGCCGAGGACACCTTTAAGAAGGTCTTTTCGTTTGGTGTGGAGCGTGGTCACCAGGTCGGCACCGTCATCTACGGTGAGCTGGGGCTTGTTTGCCAGAGCGGTATTAATGTGCTTGTAATACGTTATCTCATCCTCACCCTTGATGGCGTTGGTAGGGATGCCGTAGTCTACCAGGGCGGCGGCGGCATCATCCTGGGTGCTCAGGGGGTTTGAGGCGCAGAGAACAACCTGAGCCCCTCCGTCCTTTAGGGCTAATGCTAGGTTGGCGGTCTCGGTGGTGATGTGAAGGCATGCCGAGATGCGAATACCATTTAGTGGCTTTTCTTTCGCCAACCTTTCCCGGATGAGACCTATTACCGGCATCTCTCGTGATGCCCAGGCTATTCTTTGCCTCCCAATTTCAGCGAGAGACGGGTCTTTGATGTCGTACTGGTTAGCTGAGGTCATCAGTTAATTTTAACTCCTTTCGCTTCTCATTTATGCCAATAGCAGATGCCGTTATGTAGTTTAGCATATATCCTCTCATTGGCTCTAGAGCCTTGGCGAAATCTAGGGGCTTACTTCCGGGGCTTTCTTGATTCTCTAATTAGGGTTCTGATTCTATCAGCATGTTTGATATATACCAGAGTGGTTGGACCCAGTACTGGGAAGAGAAGGCGGGAGTCGAAGAAATAGATGGGCACTAGGGCGATACCCAGCCCAATTAGCCTCCCTGGTATCTGGGTGCCGATCACTGAGATTACCTTGCGGATGCTGTTCGGACGCCACCTCCCGACAAGTATATGTTCGGCGGCAAAAATACAGAAAAGCATCGTTCCTCCCCAGACCCCCAGCGAAAAGAGGTTTAGGGCGAGCAGGATTCCCAGGAAGGCGGCGAATCCAATACCACCCTCCCTAAATTTGAAGCAGAAGGGATAGTTATGTCCTAGAATGGCGAAGAAGCCGCCGGTTATCAGGGCTATATGTGGGCTGTAATCCAGAAAGCCCAGCCATCTGGTTAGGTAGATAGCCAGCACCCCTTTACCTATATCCCCGAGCAAGATTACAACTAGTCCCAGGGCGGCCCGTTTTTCTGACCGTTTACTCCTTATCAGGCTGTAGGCATTCATACCGCCGACATTATGCGAACCCTCAAGCCTGATGTCCTTGCCGACCATCCCTTTGGTGACAAAGTAGGCGGTCGGGAATGAGCCAATTAAATAGGCGATAGCCGCAATCAGGGCTAGCCAGGTGTTACTTTCTACGGTGTTCATCGTATATAACCTCTAGTTCGAGCCTAGATCGGCATCAAGCCAGGAAGACAGTTCTTCAAGCACTTGGGGGTGGTTGGCTCTAGTTACTTCGATTAACTTTACCTGTGGCTTTTGCTTAATAAGATCGGCCCAGGGGTGCGAACTTAACATAATAGTGCCCAAAACCTTCTTACCGCGGCTAATTACTCCAAGGACAGCCTCACGGAAGTTGGCTGAGAAGAGCTCCATCTTACCGATTTCGTCAATAATAACTAGGGGGCGCTCCGCGGCGGCTTTAGATAGGGCGGAAACTCCGACTCTATCTAGGCTTTCAGTGTCCACTCCGTACCGGCTTACCCGGTGGGGGCTGTGGATACTAGTATGAGCCAGTATCGTCTCCTCACCGTCCAGGGTGACTAGCTTGAAGCCCAACCTTGTGCCGCCACTACGTATTTCCTCGGTGTAAAAGCCGCCGGCTCTATCCCCTATACTGGCGATTACCTGTTTGATGAGGCTCGTTTTGCCTGTACCCGGTCTTCCGGTAAGCAGGTAGACTTGATCCATCGCCTCTTAAGGCTGCTTTTGGCTATTAAGCTTAAACCTTCTCAGCCTTTCTTTTCTCTTCTAGCTTCTTTTTTCGCTGCCGGTGCTTAGTGGCGGCCACTCTTTTTCTCTTGTTCATGCTTAGTAATCATAACCCAAGTTAGTTCCTTCTGTCACCTTCAGCTTTTATTAGCGAAGTATTGGACGAACCGGCTGATCGAGCGGTCAAAGGTTCGCTCTAACTCCGGGGGAAAGACACAGCCGGGCAGCTCATTGTATTTTAAGTGATACTCGATGCACTCGCAGCACTTACCCTTTCGGGAGCATGGCTCATAGGTGCAGGGGCATCTGGCCTTATTAGCTTTAAGGTTACATTCCATGAGTGGACCTTCTCCTATCGATGAACTTTCTCCTTCTCCTTGGGGAGTCGGGGTGGTGAAGCCCTTTAAAGATAGCGCTTCCTTATCATGCTTGATAGCTCAGCCAGTAGCTCCAGGGCTCGTTCAGCCAGCTCATCACTGGCTAGGGGTACCAGACCGCAGCTGGGGGTAAGCAGCCCCTGCGCTATTAGGTCTTTATGGGAGATACCCTGCCGGGTGAAGGGTGCCATGGCTTCTTCCAGACGGTCCTTTAAGCTGGCTGCCGACTCCTTAACCAGCGACTCTGCCTCATTGGGCACAATCCCCCAGGCAATGGCACCGCCCCGGTCAAGAAACCTCTTGGTTTCGGCGGGATAAAGGCTTAGAGACTGGGCGTAGTTATAGGTATCGTAGCTCAGAATGTTAGCACTGGTCTCAAGTATGATTGACCAGTCGGTATTGCCACAGCAGTGGATACCCTTAAGTCCCCTTATCCCGGAGAAGACTTCTTCCAGCAGGCTAACAATCTTCTCCTTGGATAGCAAAAAACCGACCGAGCCGAAGGCGGACATATACGGCTCGTCGACAAAAATAATGGTATTCTTGGAGACCCGGCTCAGCTCCTTTTCCTGCCAGGCTGCCTTGAGCTTTAGCAGTTTAGCGACCACGTCACCCAGCGTCTCGTCGTAGATTATGCCGCGTTTCTCTTCATCGGTAACCGTCAGCCCCCAGGTGACCGGTCCCGTCACATGCCCCTTTACTGCCCGTGGCCTGAGGTTATACAGGTTAAGGAAGCTATAAAGACCGGCGGCATGTTCCGGGCTCATTGGATACTTAGCGGCATCATTCTCCAGATAGGCGCTATAGAACGCTTCCAGAGGCTTGCTTAAGTCTTGGGAGCGGTCAACGAAAATTCTCTTATCTTTAGTATCGACCACCAATCCGGGAAAGCCCTCGCTAAATTGGACATACATATTTTCCAGGAAGGAGCGCTTCGATAGCTGGGGCCAGGCGGGGATATCCTTGAGGTATCTGGTAATCAGCCGGCAGGCTGGCTCAGGGTCGGTATGGGGCATGGTGCCGACGATGGTCGGTAGGCAGCCAAATTCTAGCTTGGGCATGCGACTGGCCGTCTCCTTATTTAAGATATTTACCGATGAGTAGCTTTAGTTTTTGCTTCTGTTCGGGGGGGATGAGCTCCGGGTCGGTGACGATGGCTGTCTTCAGAGCCGTGGAACACTCGCACTCATGCTTACCCGGTATTCGGCTCACCGCTAGCCTGATAATTTCCCTTATCTTCTGGGTCTGCTGACGCTGGGTCTTTATAATGACGTCAATGGGAATCGGCGCGCAAGCTTCCTGCCAGCAGTCGTAGTCGGTGACACCGGCGATAGTAGCGTAACATATTTCTGCCTCCCGTGCCAACTTGGATTCAGGCAGGGCGGTCATGCCGATGAGGCTGGCTCCCCACGAGCGGTAGAGGTGTGATTCGGCGCGGGTGGAGAAAGCCGGCCCCTCCATCACCACGTAGGTGCCCCTCTGATGGACGGTGGTGTCTATCTCTTTAGCTGTCTTAAAAAGAATCTGGCTCAGGACGGGGCAGAAGGGCTCGGCGAAAAGGACATGGGCGACAATGCCGCCGTCAAAGAAGGAGCTTGCTCTATTTCTGGTGCGGTCAATGAGCTGGTCGGGAATAACTAGGTCGCCGGGCTTTAGCGCTTTCTTGAGGCTACCGACGGCGCTAGCTGAGATGATGTGCCCCACCCCCAGCGACTTCAGGGCGTAGATATTGGCTTGGTAGGGAACCTCGGTTGGGGAGAGGCGGTGCCCCTGACCGTGCCGGGGCAGAAAGGCAATCCCCACCCCTCCTAGTTTCCCCATGGTGATGGCGTCGCTGGGCTTGCCGAAGGGGGTATCAATATCAAGCTTTTCGATGTCGGTGAGCCCGTCGATACTGTAAAGGGCGCTCCCCCCAATCACCCCGATTTTAGCCTGCGGCATTTAGGAGACCTCCCGTTTCTTTATTATCATCACAATATCTTCCCCAGCCTCTCCCCATACGGCTCTGTCACTACCCCCTTTTCCGTGATGATTGCGGTGATGTAGAGGTGGGGGGTAACGTCAAAGGCGGGGTTGGCGGCTTTAATCCCTTCTGGGGCGATACTTATACCCTTAATATGGGTTATCTCTTCCGGGCACCTCTCCTCAATTGGGATTTCCGCTCCGGAGGCTAGGGAGGGGTCAATGGTGGTGGTAGGGGCGGTGACATAGAATGGAATGCCGTGCTCCATGGCGAGCACCGCTAAGGTATAGGTGCCGATTTTGTTGGCGGTATCACCGTTAGCGGCAATTCTATCAGCCCCCACGATGACGCTGCTAATCTCCCCCCGGCTCATGAAGTACCCAGCCATAGAGTCGGTAATCAGGGTAAAGGGGACGTGAGCCTGCTTTAGCTCCCAGGCAGTGAGGCGGGCTCCCTGAAGGCGGGGGCGGGTCTCGGTGGCGAAGACTCTTATTTTTTTACCCTGCTCGTGGGCATACTTGATCACCCCGAGGGCGGTGCCGTAGCCGGTGGTGGCTAGGGAGCCGGTATTACAATGGGTCAGGATGGTAGCGCCATCGGCGATTAGCTCAGCACCGAACCGGGATAAGCTCCTGGTGGCGCTAGCCTCTTCGGAATGTATTTTGACGGCTTCCTTAACCAGTGCTTCCTTAATTCTGTCGACGCTGTTTACGGCTTCAGCGACTTTGAGCAGACGCCCGGTTGACATAAAAAGATTTATGGCGGTGGGGCGGGTGGATTCTATGGTCTGTATCATACCCTGGAGCTTGATCATAAACTCGTCTTTAGAGTTGGCTTTAATTTCTAAAGCACCGAGAGCGACTCCATAGGCGCTAGCGACCCCGATGGCGGGCGCCCCGCGGATTTTCATCTCCTTAATGGCTTGGGCTACTTCTTGGCAGGTGCTTAGTTCCAGGTAGACCTCCTCCTGAGGAAGCCGGGTCTGGTCAATGAGTCTGACCTTGTTACTGAGCCAGGCTATCGGTTGGCTATCTGCCATCAGTACTACCTTTAGTATCGGTGCTGGCGTGGTATTTCTTTAATTTTCGTTCCGCCCACTGCTTACGGAGTATCTCCATAAGCACGAAGTGATACCCATCCTTGTTAAGGGTTCCGCAGAGGGCAAAGCCGCATTTCTGAAAGCACCGCTGAGCCCTGATGTTTGAGACCAGGGTCTTCAGGTAGACCCGGTTGAGGTTTGTCTCCTGGAAGATACGGCTTAAGAGTAGGGTTACCGTCTCCGTGCCATAGCCTTTATCCCAGTAGTCACGGTCGCCAATCATAATCCCAAGCTGGGTTTCGCCCTTAGCTTCATTAATGTCATAGTAGGAGCAGTTACCGATGTGTTTCCCTTCTAGGGTTTCTATGGCAAAGGGGCGTCTTTTTGAGGATGGGTAGCGGAGCTCGTCTAGATAGGCGGTTAGATAACGGGGGAAGGTAGTGCTTCGGAGCGGAGCGGCATCAAGCTGGGTAAGCTCGGGGTCGGTTTGCCAAGCGTAGTTGTCCGCCGCATCGGCTAACCTTTTCTTACGCAGCCTAATCTTTTTGTCAGTAACCATACGAATCTCGAGGTTTTAGAGTGAGAACGATAGTGGCTCTTCACCTTCATTTAGCTCGCGTAGGGCTTGCTCGGCAGCCTGCTGGACCACCTCGCTGTCGTCGTCTAGGCATTGTTCCAGGCGATTCTTAGCCTCAGTACCACCTATCTTACCTAATGCCTGGATAGTTGCCAGCTGTACTTCAAGATCAGGGTCTTCAACAAGGTTGGTAAGATAAGGTACTGCTTCCTCCTCGCCTATTTCACCG
>Ga0209427_10005932_pt1 | contig 13989 bp, 8 predicted proteins | sample DeeMarSWOR136_30_FD_187465 | JGI IMG/M metagenome (GOLD analysis project Ga0209427, IMG submission 187465) | Marine sediment microbial communities from White Oak River estuary, North Carolina - WOR-1-36_30 (SPAdes) (version 2) | ecosystem: Environmental > Aquatic > Marine > Intertidal zone >... | reverse complement strand
AGGGAAGGGCAAATATGTCCGCCGCCACAGTGTTGATCGTGTTTTGGGTGAAATCAATAAAGTAAAAGAAATGTATGGGGTGAGAACCATCGATTTCATCGATGATGATTTTATCTCGGATAAGGTGTGGCTACACTCCTTTCTGGAAGGATATCGCAAAGAAATAAAATTACCTTTTTCCTGTTTGGTAAGAATCGATCTGGTTGATGAGGAAACAGCAGCTTTACTTAAGAAGTCGGGATGTACCACGGTGAGCTTTGGCATTGAGAGTGGAAATGAGAACCTCAGAAATAGTATCCTGAAAAAGCGATTGTCAGATGAGTCAATTGTGAATGGGGGATTACTACTCAAGAAATATGGATTAAAAGTGAATACCTATAATATGCTTAACATTCCGGGGGAAACCCTTAAAGACGGTTATCAAACGGTTAATCTTAATATAAAAGTCGCAACCGATTTTCCCTGGTGCTCTATTTTCCAACCATTTCCAGGCACAGAATTTTGGGATAACCTTGTTGCGAATAAATCCCCAGAAGGAATTACAAACTCCATTGAGAGTCTCAACTTTTATTCCTTTAGTCCCATCCAACAAGAGGATAGCACACCCCTTATGAACTTAGAAAAGTTATTCTTCTACGCGGTAAAATTCCCCTTCCTCCGTCCCATTATAAAAAGGTTGGTCTACTTCCCGCCCAATAAAATCTTTCACTATCTCTTTCTTATCGCTTTTGCGTACAGGCATTCCAAGGCAAATAACATGAGCTTATGGGAAGAACTAAAGTTTAATCTGAGACATATAAAAACTTATTTTTAGATCCGCTTTGCTTAAAGAGTAGACCTTCGGGACGTAAGAAAAATTAAAAATTTAGGAACTAGGGAATTATTTGAGATCTAATTTCGAAATCCGAAATCAGAAACTCGAAACAAGTACAAATGATTAAAACACAAAATCCAAAACAATATGATTTGCGAGTTAATAACATTTTGAACATTTGATATTTTCACCCCGTTAGATAAAAATTATATATCAATAGTTAGCCATATTATCTAGGCTATCTAACGGGGTAAATTTTGAGATGGCTTAGGCTTTCGATATTCGAATTTCGGATTTATTTATCAAACAATGCACTCTTTTAATAATTCTCTGCGGAATTTAATACAATCCATAGAAAATAAATAGGACGCAGCTATGCCAATAACTATTGAACAGATGAGATGGATCGACAATTACCTAGGGAAACCTATTTGTTACCTTTTGGAATTGTACGCCTGGGCAAAGCAATTATTCTCCAAGGAGAAAGAAAAGCCTATAAAAAAGATTCTTTTTACCAAATATTTGGGAATGGGAAGTATCGTTCAGGCCACACCCCTGATTAGATCGGTAAAACAAAACTATCCGGAATCGAAAATTATCTTTATTACCTTTTATGACAATAAAGACTTAATAAAGTCCTTAGGTCTTATTGATGAAGTACTGTGCGTCAGGACTGACAATTTCTTAGTTTTTTTATCAGATGTCCTTGGCTCGCTCTATCACCTTAAGAAGGAAAAGGTAGATATTGTGTTAAATTTGGAATTTTTCTCCAAATTTGGAACGATCATAAGCTTTTTAAGTGGAGCTGAGATAACCACTGGTTACTATCTTAGGGAACCGTGGCGAACCTACCTCATTTCCCATAAAGTTTACTACAATCACTATAAACATATATCAGAGGTCTTTATGGCACTTGGAGATACTATCGGTGCCAGTTCCAAGGATCTATCTTTAGAAAGACCGATGATACAGTCCGGTGAGAGGAGTTATATTCTTCACCTCTTTGAGAAACATGGTATCAAAACCCACCATTGGAAAGTAGTAGTCAACATTAACACCAGCGGATTATCCCTCAATCGCTCTTGGCCTCTCCCCAATTTTACCAATTTGATTGAAAAAGTAGTTAAAGCATACGGAGCAAAGATTATCCTCATCGGGGGAAAAAGGGATATTCCCCGGGTGGGAGAAGTCGTTGATGCACTCAGTAATAATCAGAATGTTATTAATCTTGCGGGGAAGACAAGCATCGAACAACTCCTAGCCCTTTTGGAACAGGTCAACCTGGTGATAACCAACGACAGCGGTCCTTTACACCTCGCTATAATGATGGGGACTTCCACCATCTCTTTTTTCGGACCGGAAAGCCCCATTCAATATGGACCAAGAGGAGATAAACATACTATAATATATAAAGGTTACTACTGTAGCCCCTGTCTCCATGTATATAATGAGAAAAGCAGTAGGTGTGAGGATAATATCTGCCTTAAAGATATCTCAGTTGATGAGGTTTTTAAGATTGTAGCACAATTTTATAGAGACTGGGAACAAACAACCCATGAAAGAAACTAACTTATGTGAGGCGAAAATTCAGGCTTCAAAAAATCCCCTTAATTTCAATAAGTTGTAGAAAATCCGAGACGTTTTACAAATAACCTAAGGCTCTTAACCGTTCTCGTTCTTCTGGATCATATTTGATCGTCTTTTCAGTATCTTTGGTTAATGCTTTCCATATGGTCATGTTATTTTCCTGTAGTTTTCGTACAAAATGCTTAACCTTGTACCTGAAAAACATATCAACCAGAAAACTGTTTAAAAAGTGTTCCTCTTCTTTATCTTTGAAATAATTAAATACCCGTGTTCCAAATAATATTCCATGATTTTTTTTGTTAAAATATTTAGTGAGCTTCGATAAGCTATCACTCAATCTATTAGAATTTATTATATGCCAATTTTTATAAAATATGGATGCCCATTCGCTCTTATCATTTTTGTCTTTATGAACAACTTCTTCGGAAATGGATAGTCTATTATTCCAGAAGTTCAATTTCTTCCCATGCATGAGAGACACTAATGAATCACCTTCTATAAGAAGATCACCTTTGTCAATACTGGCAAGATCTAAAACTGTCGGCATTATATCAATAAGCTGAACTGGTTTAATGATTTTCACATTCATTGGCAACTCTTCTGGATAAACCATGAGCAATGGGACATGTATTCCTTGTATATATCCAGGTGGATCATGTCCCCATAACCCATGTTCTCCCAGATGTTCACCATGATCGGCAATAAATACAATTAGTGTATTATTTAATAATCTGTATTCTTTCAATTTTTCCAAAAACCTTCCAAAGTAAAAATCATTGTATTGAACTTCTCCATCATACAATAAGCGACGCCCCTCAAGGGCTGGCGTTTTAACCCATTCGGGATCGTAAAAAACACTTTTCTCCACTACTGTCTTACCCAAAGGTGCATCCTGATAATGAGAATCAAAAGGTTGGGGAGGATCATAGGGGCCGTGGGGATCAATCAAATGTAAATATAAAAAGAAATTTCTATCACTATGTGCTTCAATCCATTCATATAGTTTCTTACCATAAATTTCCTCTGCTCTATCTCCCATGGTCGCAGCATCAAACAAATTGCTAAAACCCTGGTGCAATCCGGCATATGGTCCAGCACTTGTATTCTGGATAAAAGCTGCTGTTGCAAATCCTTGATTCCTCATAATTTCTGCGAGTGTTAAATACCTATCACTCAACATCTCTGAAAAATTCCAAACACCTGTTGCAGTAGGGTAAAGAGAGGTCATAATTGATGGACAAGAGGGTCTCGTTTTTGTGGCTTGTGAAAAAGCATTAAAAAAGAGAACACCTCTTTTTATAAAAATATCCTTAATTGGAGTTGTTTTTCTACAATACCCATAGCAGGACATATGATCCGGTCTTAATGCATCTTCAAGCAGGATAATTACACTAAACCTTTCCTTTGGAGGAATGTAGAGAATAGGGTTACTCCAAAAAGCAATATTTCCCTTTGCGCTCTCTGTTTCAAATAAAATTTCCACGCTCCTGCCTGACCAATCTGAAAAATCAATGCGAGCATCTTGCCATTCATCAGTGCTCATTACCTCTTTGAAAAATACCTCTTGTTCATTATTGTCACATTTGACCACAACTCTAAATATTACTGGGTCATCTCCTTCCAAAATACCCATCCCAAACCTCAAGAAAGCTTTACCTTCTGGGATATTCACAGGATATCTTAAACAAAGGGGGGTAGTGGTATATATCACTTTTCGCATTTCTTTATTTACCGTTTCATAGGTCTCACTATAAAGCTCCTTTTGATATTTCTCCCTCTTTGAAATGAATCGGATATAATCAATCTCCACTTGGTCATTATGAATATTTGAGGGGATCAAAAATACCTTTTTTATAATATCTCCAGATACACTCACCTGATAATCTAATTTATGGAATGCTTTTAAAACATTTTTTATATTTATTTTATAGATATGAAATGTATTGTCCGGAATAGTGTCTATAGTTATCCATTTCTTCCATTCAACAGTACTGTCCATACCCCAACTAAGTTTTATTCTTTCTCCCTTTCCTAATTTTATTCTTAGTTCAATTTCTGCTAATCTGTCTTTAACGATATCCAGATCTGCACTATTCTGCAGATAGTCACCTTCGGTGTACTTAAGTTTTAACACACCTCCCTCAAGAATAAATTTTCCTTTTTTAGGTTTGAATTGTAGCACCTCATAACTGTTAAACTCAAAACTAAAACTGTCCACATCTTTCTGAATTTTATCCTTATCAAAATTCTTATTTTCACACAGTGCTTCTTTTATCTGCTCATCAAATCTATAGTAAAATCCGTTGATGCTATTCATACCCAACTTCATTAAAACTTTTTTCTCGTTAAATGTTTGTGCTTTTTTACTTAATATCTCAGATTTTTTCAGTAATCTTTTCGCATCATTTTCCAATGATAGTATATTAATTCTCACAGCATTAAATAGAGAATTGAGTATCAATAAACCTAAAAAAGATAATGTTGTTATTATAATTTTCCTTCCGGGTATAAGCCACCTGCACAAAACAAAAAGAAAAGTCAAGTTTTTCATTATATAACTACCTCTGTCTCTTTAACTTTTAACCCATCTCATGACAAGGAGGGCTCGCTTAACACCTCAGTGTTAGTAACTTTTATGAAATTGAGTACACTTTCCTCTTGTTCTCCTAAAAAAATTGGATGAGTGTATCATCCTATATGGTGAAGAGACACATGAGGTCACGAGGTTGTGGGATGTGAAGCATAAATTAAAATGTATATAGTAGATGTAACTACTCGTCAGCTCTTCCCTCTATTAAATCTTCAAACCCGATAACAACTATTCTCTTTGCCTTTATCTTTTCCCTTAAAAATTCACTCACTAAAACTCTTAACTCATGATACCCTTTCCTATATATTTTTGAATCATAACTAGGATGCACCATAAGTTCAGTCAAACCCTTTTTACAAAATTCTAATTTACCCAAAATATTATTTAGACCAATCACTGTTTTAACGTTCTTTCTGTCTCCTTTACAAAATCTACTAATAGATAAAACAAATAGAGACTCTAAAGAAAAACTTGAAGAATAATAAGGTAGTCTAATTTTTTTAATATTATACTCATAAGCTAATTTCAACACAACATCATAAATTTTAGGCAAACAATGGAAATGTAAATGACTATCAATATGATTTAATGCAAACCCTAACTCCTTAAACTTTTCAATTTGTGCTCTTATCTCTCTTTCAACATCTTTTATTTTGATCATACCAAGAAAATATCTTAGTAAAAATTTATATCCTCCATGAAATTTACCATCTTTAATGAGGCTTTTAGAGTCCGTTAAGGATCTTCCAACAGCTAAATTGAGATGCAACCCGACATCTATTGCAGCCTTTTTAGCTAATGTAACTCCATCCTCAGTATAGGGCAAATTAACAAATAAACTACAACTCCTCACAACCCCTCTCTCACAAGACTCAATTATGGCTCTATTAGTTTCAAGACTAAAACCTAAATCATCAGCGTTAAAAACAACCTTTTTCATATACTAAATTTAGCCATTATTTCTTGTGAGTAACAAAAACCTACTCTCATATAATTTCAATATTTTGTAGAATTTAAGAGATGTTATATTGGATAATGCCTGTCTATACCTATCAGGTTTTGGTTAGTACTAAATAAAAAACTAGACCCAAACAAGTAAAACCTTTTTTAACTACTATATAATTTTTCATTTTCAGTTTATTCACATTAACAACTAAGTGAACATCTTCATCATCAAATTTTTGTTTTGGGTATAACAATCTTCTAATTCTCAACCATAGTGGTCCTAGGGTTAAATACAATCTCGAAGGAAAGGTAAGTATTAGCATGCCTCCCTCTTTAACATGTTTATCCAAATTTCTTAAAACGTTTTCTCTATCTTTAGGATAAAAGTGTTCAATAACATCAGAACATATGACAACATCAAATTTTTTATTTAAATTAAGAGTCATTAAATCTCCTTGTCTAAAATTTCCGCCTATTTTTTTATTACAAAAATCAATACATTCTTTTCTTATATCAACACCAGAAATACTTTTTGCTTTCTTTGACAATAAATAGACCAGAATTCCACTACCACACCCACAATCAAGAATATCTTTATTATCAGGCACTAATGAACAAATTTTATTTACCCTTTTTTTATGAAAAATATGCAAAATTCCTTTACCCTTAAAATAAGCATCAAAATACCATCCTGCTTCTTGGGTTATATCACTCATTTTTTTAACCTTATTGCTTGACTAATAAAATTCTTTCTTCCAATCTTATCTATTCTTAATCCTATATTTCTAATCATCTTTTCAAAATCACTATTCAAGAATAATTTAATAGAGATCCTATTACACAGCAAATGATATATTTTATACATTATTCCTCCTAAACTTAATCTTGGATACAAAACGATAAATGTACCACCTTCCTCAAGACGTTTATTTAAATTACTTAATGCTGATTGAGGATTATTACAAAATTCCAGAACACCCGTACATAATATTTTTTCATACTTTTTATTGAGTTCAAATTTCTCCAGATCACAAACTTTTCCATCAATGCCATATTCTTTTATTTTTTCAATCATCTTTGGAGATATATCAATACCAAATGGTAGTGAACCAAGACTTTTCAGTGTAATAGCATAAAATCCAGCACCACATCCAGCATCTAATATCCTCTCCCCAATTTGAGGATCTAATAATTCGAAAACTGTCTTCATCTCCTTTCTTCTGATAAGCCCAAAAATTCCTCTCGAAAATTTCTCAACATAGCTTTCAGCCTCTCTATCATAATATTTTTTCACATTCATTTTTTTCTTATATGTAACCTCATTAAGTCTTTAAATATTTCTGGAGCATGGTTCATACTAATAAATAACGAACTCATCTTGGCTCAAGCTAGGGAGATAACTAATAATAGCAGGGCACTCTATAGCCTCGCAGGAGAGATCAGCGTTTAGAAATAGCCATCTTCTTTTCTGTTCGTATATACTTGAGGTATGAAAACAGTGAAAACACATTATTCAAAAGTTCCTTTAGGCTATGATTTGCACTCAACGTAACACGCAATTTATAGCCACGGTGAATAAAGTATACAATACTCCAAAACTTTTTTGGCAGCATAAGCAAAAACTTTTGAAAAAAAATAAGAAATGGAAAATCCACGATAATACCAAACATTAATGCATTTTTTTCAATGAGTAACTTACTTTCATTCTTAAAAGTTAATGGAGAATCTGTTTTAGTATTAATAGTCAACTCAGCATCTTGAGGATAATATCCTTTTTCTATTGCATATTCTGCAATTTCAGTTCCAGGATATGGATATAGTATATAGGACAGTGCAAGAGTGGGTTTCATTTTTAAATTAAATTTTAGGGTTTTTATATCATTATTAAGTGAATTTTCCACGGGAAGTCCAACGAGATTAGTGGTCATTATCTTCAATCCAGCTTTCCTGCAATTGTGAACCATTTCAAGAACATCCTGATTATTATAATTGGGACGTTTTAAAATATTTTTTCGTATATCCTCATTAGCAGTTTCAAAACCAATGGCTACCCAGAAACACCCCATATCTTTTAAGCGTTTCATAAAATCAAAATTCCTGCCCTTTAATAGAGGGTAACAAAAAAACTTTATTCCAATTTCCTTTTTATAAAGTTCGTAAAACTCCTCAAAAGTTTCTTTTTGAGAAAAAGGGAAGATATCATCATGAAACTCAATAAAGTTTACCTCAGGCACTTCATTTAAAAGATGTTTAAGTTCTGCAATAGCCCGTGAAACAGACATTACACGTAGTAGCCTGCCTTTACCTCTTGTGATTTTCTTATAACCCCTGTTAAAACAGTAAGTGCAGGAGTAAGGACATCCACGGGAAAACATAATATGGCGGGTCGAACTCTCTTTAATTATTTTGTCATTTTCCGGAAAAATTCGACGGTCATAAAAAGGAAGTTCATCTAGATTCTCAATTAATTCTCCCAGAGGATTTTTCACAATCCCTTCTCCCGTGCGCAACCATAAGTTGTTTATCTGTGAAATGTCATCTCCATTTTGCAATCTATTAGCAAGAAGAATAAAAGCTTTTTCTCCCTCACCGATACACACAGCATCTATCCCTTCGTACTTTTCTATAATCTGTGGAAAAAATGTAGCATGAGGGCCACCAAAAATACTAAAAAAACCCCCGATTTTTTCTTTTAATTCCATATTCTTTTTTATTAGTGCATAATGCATGCCTGTGGTTATAGAATACGCAATAATATCAGGTGAAAAAGATCTCACTACATTTAAAAAATCAGGATGATTGTAATAAGTCACTTTTGTTATATGATTTTCTTTTTTCAAACAAGCCGATAAAATCATTACTCCTAAAGATTCCTGTTTAATCATATCCGGCAAGACGAAAAGAACTTTCATTTTATTGAACTCCTGTTCGTAAAATAATTATTTTCATTGAGCATTTGAGCACTTCAGTTCTACTTTGTAACACTTAAAATTTACGGAGCGCAGCCCAGACTCAAAGTACTTTATTTAAGGGATATGGTCATGGAATACCAAGCATAACAATCCTTTACTTTAAAAGCCTTCTCACTCTTTCAGGATGGTAAACAGTTGAAGCACAAAAGTCTTTGGATGGAATTGAATTCAGGAAATTGGAACTGAGCTTCGCCTCGCTACGTAATTGCAATAATGGAATGTTGGGTTTCCGTTCCTTCTAGCGAAAAAATATAATGATTCCTAAAATAAGAAAGGTTGTGGACTAGAAGAACATCAATAGAGGATCGGATATGATTCTCAACACTTTAACTCAAATACATAAACGGTAAGTTTCTCACCATTATTCCAACATTTCGGTAGTGCTTCTTTAATTCATGGATAATTTTATAAATATTATAAAATTTAATTTAAAATCAATAAGTTATTGAGATACCTCTTTATTAAAGATTCTTCTTATTGCTAGAATTTAGAGAATCATCAATGAATAAAAGGGCTACCACCAACATTCCATGCAAATGACAAAATCCGACTACAATAAAAGGGTAATTTTTCACTACATTGTTGAATTTCCAAGACATACTACAAGTCTGACCTCACATCACCCACTTTATGTGAAATGATGTAGTGCTGGCGACCTTTAAGCTCTTCATATATTTTCATAAGATAAATGCCAATTATTCCGAGCGCAAGCAAGATTGTACTTCCGAAAAAGATAACAACAATAATGAGAGTGGGCCACCCCTCGACTGCCAACCCAAGTGCCTTTTCTAAAAAGGCCTCAACGACGAGAATGACCGCAACGATTATACCGAAAACCCCCAAATAGGCAGTCCAGATAAGTGGTTTAGCAGTGAAGGTTGCTATAGCATCTGTTGCAAGGCCAATAAGCGCTTTGAATGACCACTTTGTTTCACCCGCTTTTCTCGGTTTAACAGTAAATGGCACGTCACATTGACGAAATCCAACCCATTGAGCAAGTCCTCTGAAAAAACGAGTCCGCTCTTTAAGCTTTAAGATTTCATTGATTACTTTTCGGTCAAGTAATTTAAAGTCTGAATCATTTTTAAGATCTATCCCCGTAAGCTTTTCCGTAATAAAGTAAAAAAAGCGTGTGCATATATACTGAATTGCACCATTTACATCTTTTTGTGTCGATTTTCCTGAGATTATATCGTAAGTTCCTGTTTTCCATAGTTCATACATTTTACTAATGAGTTCAGGAGGATGTTGGCCATCACAATCCATAACTATTGCGCTTTCTCCCTCACACTCTTGCATTCCTGCAAATATGGCGCTTTCTTTACCAAAATTCCGACTAAAACGCAGGCCCTTAACGCGTGTATCACTTTGTGCAATTCTTGTGATTATTTCAAAGGTCTGATCAAGACTACCATCGTCAATAAAGATTATTTCGTAAGAACAACCGATTGGATCGACATTTTTAACGATATCACTGTAAAGACTCTCTATACATTGAGCTTCGTTGCAGGCGGGTATTATTAGACTTAATATTACCTTGTGTATATCTTTCATATTAATTATAATATTAAATGCTAAATAGAATACCTGTCAAGAGTAATTTTGAATACTGTCAAATGAAAATCAAATTAATGTTGAAGTCGTATGCGAGACCCCTGTTGCATTATCTCTCTTTTTCTTCATCGTGGTACTATCCCCTTAAAAAAATTTCATTACATAAAAAACAATAGCTATGAAGGATATACAGGGTTCAAACGATCTCTCAAAAAATTTTAAAAATCTTAGGAGAGGCATTTTAATCTTTGGATTTTTCTTTCTATTACCTTTTTTATTTTTTTATGATACCTCAACTATGAGAGGAATTCTGGGAGAAGGGGATGCTTTGCTTTATCATTTTCCGCATAGGTTGTTTTCAATAATCCTATTGAAAAGTGGGGACATTCCCCTCTGGAATCCATACCTTATTTGTGGTTTTCCCCAATTGGCTGCGTTTCAAACCACAGTTCTTTATCCTCCCAATATTTTTTTCTTTAGCCTTTTTCCGCCCGTTATTGCTTTCAACCTGATCATCTTACTCCACTTTTCACTGGCAGGATTTTTTACCTATCTTTATATGAAGACGCTAAAATCATCCACTATCGCAGCCCTTTTTTCTGGAGTTGCTTATATGTTTTGTGGCTTTCTTATGATTTGGGTCAAGAACACAAATGTCCACCATTCGTTCATCTGGTTGCCCTCAATCCTCTGGTTACTGGAGAAAGTAAAAAACGAAAGAAAATTTATTTATGTCATTTTGGCTTCTTTCAGTTTTGCCATGTTAATTTTCTCCGGGTATCCCCAAATCCTCACTTATACTACAATGGTTATTCTTTTCTATATCGCTTATATCACTCTACATGCTAAAAGAGATCGACTGATTATTCTCTCATATGGGATTCTCATTTTAGTTCTTGGAGGCTTGCTGGGATCTATTCAGCTCTTACCCGCAAAGGAACTAGTTGATTTAAGTATAAGGACAAAAATAACCTATGATTTACCACGGGTCTCTCTATCATCTTTTAAATTAAGTTATTTAATCACATTTCTCTTCCCATACTTTTTTGGAAGTCCCGACCCTGGGTTTTATCCCGCAAACTATTTACTTATCAAAAAATTCTATTTCAAAGGGATTGGATATATAGGGATATTACCCTTGCTCTTTACCCTCATTGCTTTACTTAAGAGAAAGGATGGAGATTATATCATATTGTTTTGGGTTTTTATCTCTCTCTGGGCTTTTTTATTGGCTATGGGAAATAATACCCCTCTTTTCCCACTCATGTGTCAGATTCCTTTTCTCAATCTCTTTCCTAATCTCTCGTTAAACATGTTTGTAGTGGATTTTGCCATTGCTATCCTAAGTGGATTGGGCTTGGAATATCTCATATCTGACAGGAGTATAAAAATCAGAAGAATACCTGCAGTTTCCTTAGTAATAGCCTTTTTACTGATAGTAATAATCGGAGGTTTACTGTTGGAAAAGGCTACTACTGGGGAAATGGGTAACTACTATAGAGAGAAATTAGGAGAAATCTTGGTTATTACAAATCCAGCCATCTATATTCCAATCCTTTTCATGGTACTATCTGGGATAATTTACTGGTTTTTAAGCGTTCTACCCCACAATAGGATAGGACATGGTATCCTTATAGTCATCCTCTTTGCAGATCTCTTTTTCTTTGGGCACTTCCTCTATCAGCACTCGGTCAAAGTAGATGAATTCATTCATAAGGACAAAAACCCTCCTATCGTCAAATTTCTTAGAGAGACTGAAAGCGACCCCAACAATTATCGGGTTTTCCCTGTTATATCCGATTTATCTGAGATAACGAGCTATGACTTCATCTTTCCTAATAGTAATATATTGTATCCCATCAGCACTATTGTAACTCGTGATCCACTCTATCTTAAAGATCATTCTAAAATTTTAAATGCAAAAAAGAATGGGACATTTCAAAAACCGCTTAATTTAGCAAAGTCTAACAAAATCATTTCTCTCCTGAATGTCAAATATTTGGTTGCTAATCCCAAACCTGCAGCTATAATTGAATCAATGAAGGCTAAAACTTCTATTAACAATAATAGCGCTCTCCCCCTATTCTGGGGATATCTAAAAAATGATGAGCATAAGAAGGAATGTGTACCCCTTTATGAAAGGGTTTTTACCTCACCAAGTGGTACTTCCATTTTTAAAAATAGAAATGCACTACCTCGCACCTATTTGGTAGCACACATTCAACCTGTAAAGAACTTTGATGAGGCTTACCAAACCCTATGGGATGAAAAAGATCAATTCAATCCCAGCCAAGAGGCACTTGTGGAGTTGAGGGAAAGTAAGCCTCATACTAAGTTGACTCCCGGAAGAGCAACCCTGATAAGTTATAGCACAAGAGAAGTCGTTATAAAAACTGAATCTGCTGGTCAGAGTTTTCTTGTATTAAGTGATACCTATTACCCTGGTTGGAAAGCCTTTATTGATGGGAAGGAAACTCCAATTTATAAGACTAACGGGGTTGTACGGGGGGTTTTTGTGGGGCCTAGTACCAATATAGTAAGGTTTGTGTATTCTCCTCTCTCATTCAAAATAGGTGCTTTAATAAGTTTATTCACCTTTGCTACATTAACGGTAGTATCTATCTTCATTATAAGACCTTTATATAGTTATAAAAAGTGAATAGGATAAATATTTTAGACAAAAGAGTAAGGGAAAGTTTTAATTCCCTTAGGTAGAGGAATTAATTTTTGAACTTCTTGAAAACTAAAAATTGTTACAAATGATATCATTATTAATTAGATATAAGGTTATAATTTCAATCTTAGTTTTTTCCATAATGTATCTTTACACTCTGGATGATTACTGGAAACCTGTTTGGGATAGTGCGATATATATAAGTTTAGCCAAATCAATAGCTGCGGGTAATGGGTACCACTATATGGGATTGCCCCACGCTAAATATCCCTTTATCTTTCCTCTAATACTCTCACCCATCATTGGACTATTTGGCTTAAACTTTTTATTAATGCGCCTTTTGATAATTGTACTTACCATTGGTTCTCTCTACCTTACCTATATTCTCTTTCGGAAAAGCACAGACGAAGGAATGGCCCTAGCTATAATGCTTTTAACAGGTTTTTCCTCCACACTTTTGCACTTATCTACCTGGATTCTTTCAGATGTACCCTACATGTTCTTTTCTCTCTGCACCCTTTATTTCCTCATCGACTATAGTAAAGATAATAGCTCTCTTACCAAAACCGGTTTCCTTTCATCAATCTTTCTTTTAATGGCAATCTTTACCAGGATGATTGGGATAACCCTGTTCATCGCCTTTCTATGCCATTTTCTACTTCTTTTTTCACCCCCGCATAAAAGGCAAGGCTCTCTTTTTAACGGGGTAAAAAAAGTGATACTTGTTAGCTTAATTATTTCACTACCACTATGTCTCTGGTTTTACCGAAGCTACCTAATCAATAAGAACACACCTTTCAAACCAGAATATAGAGGTATATTAAGTTATGAGAAGGAATTTTTTTTAAAGGTA
>Ga0209427_10005931_pt1 | contig 13989 bp, 19 predicted proteins | sample DeeMarSWOR136_30_FD_187465 | JGI IMG/M metagenome (GOLD analysis project Ga0209427, IMG submission 187465) | Marine sediment microbial communities from White Oak River estuary, North Carolina - WOR-1-36_30 (SPAdes) (version 2) | ecosystem: Environmental > Aquatic > Marine > Intertidal zone >... | reverse complement strand
GGCATAAAAATGAATAAAAACATTATATTTTTAATTATAGGCGTAATACTGCTTGCAGGTGTGGTTTATTACATAGGCATAGAAGAGGTAATTGTCGTTTTAAAGCAGGCAGACCCGAAATTGTTGTTTGCGGCGTTCTTACTTAACCTCGCGCAGCTTCTTGTGTGGAATTTCAAATTTAAATCACTGGTCGGAAAAATAAAAAAGGTTTCTTATTTGCCCCTGTTTCCAGTTCTTCTTGCAGGGGAATTTGTAACCAACACAACACCCGGCGTAAGAACCGGGGGAGGACCTGTTAAAGCGTATTTCCTGTCAAAAATGACATCAAGGTATAAATCCGAGTGTTATGCTTCCGTTACGGTTGATAATGTGACAAATACGATAGCAATAACTTCTTTTACAATATTTTCAATACTTTTTGTATTCCTGTTCCTTAACATACCTGAGCACATGAAACTCATCTTTGAAGCGGTTGTTTTAATACTTGCAGCCGTTGTTCTTTCAGGATTTTTTATAAGAAAGGAGATAGAAAAAAAAATGAATAAATATTATATTATGAGATTCCTGCCGGGGATATATCATTTTCACCTGTTTGAAATTATCAGGAAAAAATTTCACAAATACAGTGTTTTTGAGGACTATGTAATCCAGAAACTCGGGAATTTTGCGGACTCGCTTGAAAAGTTAGCAAGGGACAGGAAACTGCTGCACAAAGACCTCGTACTCGCGTTTTTTATGTGCTTTTTGATTTATTTTAAAACTTACCTGCTGTTCTTAAGCATCGGCTTTAACCCGGGATTTGTTATTGTTGTAATTGTCGTGACTTTATCTGTGCTTTTAAGTTCGCTTATGATTGTTCCGGGAGGCATCGGGTCAACGGAGATATCAATGATTGCCCTTTATACGGTATCGGGAATTGATGTAAATATCGCAACAATGGTATCTCTTGCGGACAGGTTTATATTTTATTTCTTTGCGCTTGGCATGGGATACCTGTGTTTGATGTATCTGAATATCAGGTATGACGGCGGCAATAATAAATAAAAAAATAAATAAAAATAAAAATTCAGAATAATATTTTATATTTTTTGATTTAATAAAAATCAAAGTAAATATTATATATAAAATGGCAAGAAAAAAATTTGAATACAGAGGAATGCCGATTGAAGAATTACAGGCAATGTCCATGGATGAACTTGTAAAAATAATGCCTTCCCGGATAAGAAGAAGTTTGATGCGCGGCTTTAGTGATTCACAGGCAAATTTAATGACCAGGATAAGAACGGCAAGGAAAACTCTTGATAAGGGCGGCAGGGCAAAGCCGATAAAAACACACAGGAGAAACATGCCGATACTTCCCGAGATGGTCGGTCTTAACTTTGAGATTTATAACGGCGGGGCTGAAAAAGGAAAAAAGGCATTTACGCCTGTTGAAATAACCCCTGAGATGATAGGACACTACCTCGGAGAATTTGCAATGACAAGAGGCATTGTAAAACACAGTGCTCCGGGCGTTGGTGCTACAAGGTCGTCAATGTTTGTTGAAAGGAAATAAGAAATAGAAATAAAATTTTAATATTCAATCAATATTAATCTGATGATTAATTAATATTTGGGATTTATAGGAGGCATATCCAGAATTTTTGCCGTGTATTTTCAAAATCTAATTTTATAAGATTAAAAATAAATAATAAGAAATGGAACCACGAAACTGGATAAATAAACACATAAAGGAATTGAGAAGTAAGTTTATTGGAAAGACCATCATCGTCTGTGATAACAAAGTGATAAAAGCTTATGGCGGACCGGTAGATCCATTAAAAATAAATGAAGTGGCAAGAGAGATATGCAAAGAAAAATGGTGTTATACATATTTTCCGGAAAGTGAGGAGGAATACCTACTATGATCCTTATAGATGTTAATTTGTGGAATGAAGTAAAGAAAGAATACGAGTTGTTTGAAGCGTTGGTAGATACGGGATCAAGTTATTGCGTCATAGAAAAATCCATAGCAGATGCTCTTGGTTTAGATGCAAATGGTATTCTACATCTTTGGCAGATGGGTGAGCCGTTAAATGTTCCTTTAACCGGATTAAGGTGTAGATATAGAAAGAAAGAATATGCAGTGGATGGACTAATTGTTGAGATCAGGGGGAGTTATAAGCGTCCAATGTTGTCAGAAGAGGAATGCACAAGACCAGAATCTCCACACCCACTGACAAACAGAGTGATTATTGGTAAAACATTTTTGGATAAATTATCAAAAGAAGAATACACCAAACTATTTGAAAGATAATTTAATGTCCCTTCGTCAATGTTCACATAACAGACAGATATGCGATTCCGCTATCGCTCCATCAAAATTTGTCCTAACGGACAAACTTCACATATCTACCCTCTGTTATCAACATCCCAAACACTAAATAATCAATTAATATTTCTATTGAATTCTAATTTAATTATCATACGCACTTTTAAGTATATTAAATTATATTAAAATTCACAATGAAATACATCTCACTCACTGCATTTGACATTCCCGATGCCTGGCTCCAGATTGTAGAAAAAATCCTTGAAGAAGGCGACGAATTTAAGGTCGGGAGAGGTTCTGAAATCACGACAACAAAGAAAATTTCTCTCGGGCTGGAAATCACAAATCCCGAAACACGCCCCCTGGGACATAAAGACGCTCCTTTTACAATGAAGTATGTTGAGCAGTATGCCCTTGAATATCTCTTCATCGGGGACAAGCACGAGGGCGAGGAATACACTTACGGCGAACGCCTGAGGCATCCAATTGACCAGATTGAAAAGGTAATAGAAAAATACAAAGAATGCCCTGAAGATCGGCAGAACACGATGGTCATAAGAAGACCGGAGGACTTAAACACGCTTGACCCTCCCTGCTTAACTGTTCTTGACACGGAAATTTTAAATAATAAATTACATTTTCTTGTCTATTTCAGGTCATGGGACGCTTACGGCGGGTTTCCCGCAAATATAGCGGGGCTTCAACTGCTGAAGGAATACATGGCAGAGGAAATCGGTGTTGAACCGGGAAAGACTATTTGCTTTTCAAAAAATATTCATCTTTACGAGAGGCAGTTTAAACTTGCGGAACAATTAGTGTATGGGAAGACAGACCGCCCTGATGCGTGGTGGAAGGAGACGGGAGAGGACTAAAACTTAATTATAATTCAATTTTTCCTGTTCCTCTTCTTTTGCTTTTCCATCAAGTCAATCTCTCTCAATCTTTCTTTTGACCAATCTTTTCCTTCCGTAGCATACAATTTATCCATCAATTCAACCCTGTCAATCTCTTTTAATTTTTTATAAATTAATGTCCAGACACAATCTTTCTTCCCAGGAACTGCCTGGCATTTCCCCCCGACTTCATCCCCGCAGGTGCCTATCTTGTTTTTAGGGCATAATGTAACGGGGCATAAACCACCGGTCAGGTGCAGCACGCATTCCCCGCAGCCGGTGCATTTTTCATAGATAACTCCCTTTATGGGACCTATTCCCTCGTGCTTTGAATCCAGACCGGGGAGCGCGGTAAAATTTAAATTTAATCCTGAAATTATTTCCGAAACTGCCTGCACCCCCGAACCGCATGAAAGGACAAGCACGGCATCAACATCCGCGACTTTTGCAACGATTTTTTTTGATTCCGTTGTATAACATACCCCCGCATCAACAACAAATTTATATTTAATTTCCTTTTTAAAACCTTTAAGTTTTTTTGCCATCTCCTCAACCTGCCGCTCGCCTCCCGTTCGCACTATCGTTGCACAGCCGCCGCATCCTATTATCGCGATTTTTCCCGCATCCTTTAGCATTTCAAGAATTTCCGGGAATGGTTTTTGCTCTGTCAGAATCATGATTTAATTTTCAATTTAATTTTTATTTAAATATTTCTAATATATAAAAACAAAGATAAACAAATAAAGATAAACAAAATAATTTAAATTTTAAGTAAATTTAATTAATAAAAATCAAATAAGAAAAAATAAGAAAAATGGCAGAAAAACCACACATCAATATGGTGTTTATAGGACACGTAGATGCAGGGAAGTCCACGCTGGTAGGACGAATGTTATATGAATTAGGGGAGGTTACGGAGCAGACCATGAAAAAATACAGAGACGAAGCAGCAAAAATCGGAAAGGGCAGTTTTGAATTTGCATGGGTTATGGATTCCTTGAAGGAGGAAAGGGCAAGGGGTGTGACAATTGATATCGCGCATAAAAAATTCCAGACAAATAAAAATTATTTTACAATTATTGATGCGCCGGGTCACAGGGACTTTGTTAAAAACATGATCACAGGTACAAGCCAGGCGGATGCAGCAGTTATCGTTGTTGCAGCCCCCGAAGGCGTTATGCCCCAGACAAAGGAGCACGCATTCCTTGCAAGGACACTTGGGATAAGCCAGTTCATATTTGCAATAAACAAGATGGATGCTGCGAAATACAGCGAGGACAGGTATAATGAAGTTAAAGAAGAACTTATAAAATTAGTAAAGCCAATCGGTTATAAGGTAGATGAAATTCCTTTCATCCCGATTTCTGCATTTGTGGGCGATAATGTTACAAAAAAGAGTGAAAACACACCATGGTATAAAGGAAAGACATTCCTTGACGCACTGGATAATTTTGTTGCGCCTCCAAAGCCGACAGATAAACCATTACGGCTTCCTATCCAGGATGCTTACACGATAACAGGAATCGGAACCGTTCCTGTCGGGAGAGTTGAAACAGGGGTCATGACTCCGGGACAGAAGGTAATTGTCATGCCCGGCGGAGCAACAGGTGAAGTTAAAACAATAGAGATGCACCATGAGCAGCTGCCAAGAGCAGAGCCGGGAGACAATGTCGGATTCAATGTCAGGGGACTCGGGAAAAAAGATGTAAAAAGAGGAGATGTTTTAGGTCCTGTTGACAATCCCCCGACGGTTGCCGAAGAGTTCACAGCACAGATTGTTGTATTGCAGCACCCAAGCGCTCTAACTGTCGGCTATACGCCGGTGTTTCATCTCCATACAGCCCAGGTTGCATGCACATTTATTGAGCTGCAGAAAAAGATGGACCCGAAAACAGGGCAGGTTAAGGAAGAAAATCCCCAGTTCCTGAAAACAGGCGATGTTGCGATTGTAAAAATAAAGCCCACGAAACCATTATGTATTGAAGCGGCAAAGGAATTCCCGCAGCTTGGAAGATTCGCAATCAGGGATATGGGTCAGACGGTTGCAGCAGGGATGACGCTCAGCGTGACACCGAAAAAATAATTTAAATAATTATTTTATTGCTTTTGCGAACTGTAAGAGTTAGTAATTAAAAAAAGATTTTTATCAGTATAATTTATATAAATGAAAAAATGAAGGATATTAAATTAGTAGGGGATTATTTAGGAACAACAGAAGAATTTCTCCCGGGGAAGGGAACTTACACGGATGAAGGGAAAATTTATGCATCAATTTCGGGTGAAAAAATTTTAGACAGCAAGGAACATGTTGCAAAAGTTCTGGGAAAATCACAGGACGATATTTCTGTCGGTGATGTTGTCTTTGGAGAAGTTTTTACTGTAAGAGAAAGCGTTGTGCAGATAATTGTTAAAAAAATTATGGGCAGTTCAAGAAAGATTGATGTTAAGACAGGTATTCATATTTCAAATATTGCCGATGAGTATGTGGAAAATGCAGGAGATAACTTCGGTATCGGTGATATTGTAAAGGCAAAGGTTATTAAAATCATACCCGGAATGGTTGATTTAACAACCAAGGGAAATTTTGGCGTGGTTAAGGCATTTTGTAAGAAATGCAGGCATCCCCTGATAAAATCCGGTGAAAATTTAAATTTACTGGAATGCAAAAACTGCGGTTCAAAAGAGAGCAGAAGGACTGCATCCGATTACGGGGATGTAAGTGAAATGTAGATTGTTTAAATTCTTTCTGGTGGTTAAAAAATTAAAAAAACAATTTATTTTTGAAATCTAAATAATTATTATTAACAGGGTATTATAATAATTAAATTTTAATTTATTTTCCCTGTAACAGAAGGGCTGGACCCCTGTCCATTGTGTGCTTTGCTCACAATTTCGAAAAATCTTTGATTTTCAAAACAAGCGAAACGCCGGGGTCGGTGAGGAAATATGCACATCTCCCTCATCGTTAATAAAATTACTATGCCTCCATATGTCCACGATAAAGTGGATGAGGTGTGCAGTATAAGAATTTAGGAGGTGAGGTTATGTACGAAAATATTTCAATTAATCCAAAAGTTTGCCACGGACAAGCATGTATTAAAGGAACCCGCATTCCCGTCTATCAGATTGTACGGATGCTGGCTAACGGAGACACAATTGAGGAACTCCTTGAAGAATATCCAACCATTACGCGAGAAGACATCCTTGCATGTCTTGAGTACACTGCGTCGCTGGCTGAAGAGCAGGTTACACCCGTTGAAGCATTAGCATGTTGAACATGAAAATTCTTGTTGACGAAAACATACCGTTGATGACCATCCGGGCTTTGCGTGAGATGGGTCACCATGTACTGGATGTCCGCGGCACGGAAAATCAAGGTATTGATGATGATATTCTCTGGAAAATGGCACAGGAAGAAAGCCGATTGTTGATTACAACAGATAAGGGGTTTACACAGTACAGAAGCGAGATGCACCACGGTATCCTGATTGTGCGTCTTAGACAGCCAAACCGACACAAGATTCACCGGCGAGTAATGCAGGCAATGGCATATTTTGTAGCAGAGAATTGGCGCGGGTTGTTAGTTGTAATGCGCGATAGAATCCAGAGTGTCTGGCGGCGAGATGATTCTAATGAATTATAAATTCTTTTTTTGAACGCGATTTTAATTAAAATTATAATTCAATTCATTCAGGTAATATGTGCGAGTATAAATTCAGAAACGGAGAAAAATGCAAGGAAGAGGCGTTTGAAAATTCAAAGTACTGCATACTTCATGTTGACCTGCCGGAAGATGAAGAAAGCGAGGAATTCAAGAGGATAAATGAGTTTAAAAAGAAAAAAGTTAATGAGAAAATAAATAAGGGTGATTCTAAGTTTCAAGGTGCGAAATTATTTGAAGTCAATTTTTTTGGTAGGAATATTATTAAAACTCATCCTGATTGTCTGAATTTTGAGGATGCAGATATTAGAGGAAATGTCAGTTTTTATGGAATTAATATTAATAGACATCTTTGGCTTGAGGGATCCAAAATCGGCGGGTATTTTTCGTTTAGTGAAGGTAAGATAGGTCAAACGGCATTCTTTGATGGAGCAAGAATACATAAATTTGTTAGGTTTTCTAATGCAGAAATAAATTGGGTTTCATCAGTCAATAATTCTCAGAACGTAACTCTTTCATTTACGGGAGCTGAAATAGGTGGAGATGTTGATGTTTCAGAATCTAAGATACTTGGAGCTGCCACATTTAATAATGTCCAAATAGGTGGAGGCATTCGTGTTTCTGGAAGTGAAATAAGGGGGGATGTTTGTTTTACTGATGCTAAAATAGGGGGTAGGTTACGTTACTTTACCGGTGTTTCGTTTAGTGGAAGTGAAATAGGTGGAGATGTTGATTTTGATAGAACCGAGATAAACAGCAGTTTTGCTAATTTCAATCTTGTTAAAATAGAAGGACGATTAAGTTTTAAAGACACAAAATTCAAAAGTCCGCGAGCTCAAGAAGAAGCATGCAGAAAAGCAAAAACAATTCACGAAGAATTAGGAAACAGGGAAGAAGCAGATTACTATTTCTACCGCGAAATGGAAGCGAGAAGGAAACAGAAACACATATATTTTTCTCTAACTCCTATTTTAAAAATAATAAATAAGGTAAAATTAGAAAAAAGATTGCCTGAATTTATATTAAATTTTTTAAAGAAACAAAGAAAAATATATTGGGGATTCTTAGAACTCCCAATTCAATACATCTTTGGCTACGGCACTTACTGGTGGGGCGTCTTAATTTTATGGTTCTCTGTCGTATTCGGCTGTGCTTTTCTCTACTGGTATGGAGATGCCGTCGTGGGTGCATATTCCTTTCAGGAATGTATTTATTTCAGCATTGTCACAATCACCACACTTGGATACGGCGATTACGAACCAGTCAAGGGAATTTATCAATTATTAGCTGCCTCTGAAGCCGTCTTCGGAACTTTCATGTGGGCGGCGTTCATTGCTATATTTGCAAGGAAATATATGAGGTAATTTTGTTCTTGAATTTTAATTTTTATAATCCTTCACAATTCCCCGGTTTATCCCGGAATTGCCCGCAGATGTTTCTCTTCCAATGCTCGTAAGTTCCCGCGTTAAATCCTTGCGTGTATGAAACTAAATACAATTCTACCTCATCATCAATCAAACTGTTCATCCCGATTGACAGCGTGAACGGGAATCTCTCTGCATCAATGTATTCTTTAGCACCGTTCCTCCAGATTTCTGCGTCTTTGCTGTAAATGTCTATCTCTTCAACGATAACTCGCTCGCCGAATTCTTCTTTTATTTTCGGGACAGAAGGAAGCGCGCTTTTACAAACAGGGCATCTTTCGGAATATAAAAATTTGAATATGACTTTATCTTCTTTTATATATTCAATCTCCCGTGATCCGGGCAAGGAGCCGTATATTATAACAGGGTCGTAATTGATATAAATTGCATCTTCGCCGTAGGGTTTTTGTTTTGATGCGGGCTGGCTTTCCGAAAGATTCTCTTCGTCTGTAAACAAGGTGTCATTCTCACCCGTAAAATTTTCTTCTTTACCGGGAATTGGTTCAATCTCCGTGTTTGTGTTACTTACATTCACATACCCTGTCAGATTATCTTTTTTTGCAGGTTCAAATTCGGTGTCTTGCAGTTTTTTTGAATCATCGGAAATACAACCTGAAAAGATTACAAGAGCGGAAATAATCCCGGCTGCAATAATTTGTTTTTTAATTTTTAAGCACATAAATTAACTATTAAATTTAATTGATATTCAAATTTATCAAGTTTGATTTAGAACTCCTGGTTCAATACATCTTCTGCTGCGGTGCTTACCGGGGGAGCGTCTTAATCCTGTGGTTTTTTTGTTGTGTGCCCTAAAACAGTATTTAAACAACGAATCCTTATCACAAGATTAAGCGATCACAAATTATTCAATTATTTATTAAGAAATAAAATTGTTAAATTGTTTATATATTCCAATAATTCTAAATTTAATAATATTACCATATATTAATAAGATGATACATGATGATAAAATTAATCTTTCGGAGTTAGGAAAACATTTAAAAAATATCCCGGATAATTTTATAGTTTTAATTGTCTCGCCGGAAGATAAATATGAAAGCACGAACATTGAAATTTTAAAATTATTATGCAATGAGGAGAAAAGTCCGGGGTTATATATCACTTTTGATAAACCCTATGATCTGGTTTCAAAGACACTGCACGATTCAGGCGTAGATACGAGTAAGTTGTTTTTTATTGACCTTGTGACAAAAACAAAAAAAGGCAGCTACGAGCGAACAGAAAATTGTTTGTTTATTCCCTCGCCGAAGGAAATAAGCGACCTGGGTATTGCGATAGATGAGTCCATTCATGCTTCAATGAATAATAAAAAATTTTTATTTGTTGACTCAGTATCCGCATTATACTTCTACAATTCCGCGGGAACCGCCAAAAAATTCCAGCATTTTTTAACAATAAGAATGCGAATCGGTAATTTAAAAGGAATTTTAATGTCACTGCCCGGGGAAACGGAAAAAGAAATCGTTTCGTTCCTTGCACAATTCTGCGATAAAACCATAAGTGTTCAATAAAAATTATATTTAATTTTTCACTGCAATATAACAATATTAAAACCTAAATAATTATAATTATAAGATGGGTTGTAAAGATAAAATTAATTTAGCGGATTTAGGGAAGCACCTGAAAGACCTTCCTGATGACTTTATAGTTTTAATCGTCTCGCCGGAAGACAGGTATGAAAGCACGAACATTAAAATTTTAAAATTATTATGTAATGAAGAGAAAAATTCAGGTCTTTATATCACTTTTGATAAACCCTTTGATTTGATTTCAAATGCACTGCACGATGCAGGCGTAGATACGGATAAGTTGTTTTTTATTGACCTTGTGACAAAAACAAAAAAGGGCAATCATGAGCGAACAAAAAATTGTTTATTTATTCCCTCGCCGAAGGAAATAAGCGACCTGGGTGTTGCGATAGATGAGTCCATCCGGGCATCAAAAAACAAGAAGGGATTTTTATTTGTTGACTCGGTATCCGCATTATATATTTACAATTCATCGGGAACCGCCAAAAAATTCCAGCATTTCTTAACAATAAGAATGCGAATCAGTAATTTAAAAGGAATTTTAATGTCATTAAACGCAGGAACAGAGGAAAAAATTATTCCATTCCTCGCCCAATTCTGCGATAAAATTATAATAGTAGAATAAAATGATAGACACAATATACTACATCGTAATTTATATCATAGCAGGTATGGGGCTTTTATCTTTAATCTGGATATACCAGGGGATAAAAAATCTTACCGAAGGTCTTATAAGGACGCTTTTTATGCATGTATTTGCAATTGCAGGATATGCCTTTTCTTATGCGGTATGGACTTTTTGCGTGTCTGTCGGGATAATTGAACTGGATGTTGAACTTTACAGGATTCTAAACGGCGTATTTATCGCGATATTTTTCATGATAATAACAAGAACAGCGGTTTATGCAAAACGAATCGGAATTGCTTACGGCTTTAAAAAAGATGATTGATATATTAAAAAAATGAAAGTTACAATTATCGGGGCATCGGGCTACACCGGAAGCGAACTTTTACGGCTTCTGGTGAATCATAATGAAATTGAAAAAATAATTCCCACATCAAGAGGGTATGAAGGAAAACCGGTTTCTTCCGTACATGAGAATTTAAAAAATATTTACGATGAAAAATTTGTAAACCCGGAAATTAAGGAAATTGATTCGGATGTTGTTTTCACCTGCACGCCAAACGGTAAAGCAATGGAAATTATCCCCGGGCTGCTTGAGCGGGGGATTAAGGTTATTGATATGAGTGCCGACTTCCGGCTTGAAAAAGAAATTTACGAGAAGGTTTATAAACTCGTTCACAAATGCCCGGAACTCTTGAATAAAGCAGCTTACGGCTTGCCTGAACTTTTCAGGGATAAAATAAAAAATTCAATTCTTGTCGCAAATCCGGGATGCTATGTCACGGCAGCAGTTCTTGGAATTGCCCCGCTTTTGAGTGAAAAATTTAAAGGTAAATTTGATTTAAATAAAATCGTGGTTGACGCAAAGTCAGGAACATCAGGGGCGGGAGCGGCTTTAAGCAATTTTCTCCATTTCTCGGAAGTTTGCGGCAATCTAAAACCGTACAAGACAACAGACCACAGGCACAGACCTGAAATAGAAAGCGCGCTTAAAAGATATTCAAATATTGACTTAAAGGTTTCATTCACGCCGACACTCATGCCGATTGTCAGGGGAATTTTAAATAACATTCATGTTTTTGTAAATTCAGGGGATAATTTTGAAAAAGAAAAATTAATTGAAATTTATGAAAAATTTTATAAGGATGAATCATTCATACGACTTACCGATGTGCCTTATGTGAAAAATGTCGTGAACACGAATTACTGCGATATTGGTATTGATTTTGATTTGCACGGCAGAAGAATCCTTGTGATGTCTGCGATTGATAATTTGATTAAGGGTGCATCAGGGCAGGCGGTGCAGAACATGAATTTGATGTGCGGGTTTAGGGAGAAAGAGGGGCTGGGGGTGGTTGGGGGGCATCCGTGATTAAAAAAATTTAATATTTATATATTCACACATAATTTATTTATATACACATAATTTAAACAAATATATTAAAAATGGCGACAATAACATTAGCAGTTCCGGGTGAACTAAAACACAGGATGGAGTCATTCTCTGGAATTAACTGGTCTGAAGTAGCAAGACAATCATTTATGCAAAAAATAGATGATTTGGAATTTTTAAGAAAGTTTAAGGCAAAAAGCACACTCACGGAAGAAGAAGCATTGAAGTTGGGTGCGGATTTAAATAAAAAACTTACTAAAAGATATGTTTCAGTTTCAGGCGAGGTGGAGTAAATGGATCTTGTTGTTGATATGCAACGCTTTCGCTCGCAATATCTCCTCGTATAACTCGGAGACGCAAATATACTTTTTGCAGCACTAATCAAGAGGGGTATTACATCTGAACTTCTGTTCAGGAATGATTTACATCTCTATGCGCCGGAATTTATTTTCATTGAATTTGAGAAATATAGAGAACTTATCAAAAAGAAGACAGAAAGAACTGATGGGGAATTTGATGAACTATTGGAATTATTCCAGAGAAGAATTATGCTTGTACCGTTTGAAGAGATTAAACCATTTATAGAGAAAGCAAAAGCGATCTCTCCGGATGTTAAAGATGTGCCTTACATTGCACTTGCATTGAAATTGAATATTGCGGTCTGGTCTAATGACGGACCCATTAAAAAGAAACAAAATATTGTAAAAGTTTATCCTACTCATGAAATTGCAGAATTGTGATGTGAATTTGATGCGCGGGTTTCGCGAGAAAGAAGGACTTTGGATGGTTGAGGGGCATCCGTGAATTTTAATATTAATTTTGTGTAAAATTCTGGATTAGAGTTTAATTCATTTTTAATCTAATATTTAACAAGAGACGTCAAGATGGACACATACTATATCTGCAAAAATGAGGGTGAATGAACAAAAAAACGAGGGTGAAATTGAAGAGGAAGAACTAAAACCAAATGAAGAGATGATTGAATATAGCAAAAAAAACTATTATGCAACTCTTGTTTTAATATTTATTTTTGGATTGACACTTTGGTTTACTTGGCAAGGATACAATCTTGATAAAGAGGTATATAATCATCAATTCTTACCCAATCTTGTGCCAACAGAGTATAATTGTCCAACTGAAATATCATCCACTTCACCTCAACACATAACAATAAGCAATCCGGGCAGCTCAACTAGACAATATTCTATTATAGTTGATTCAAAAGGATTTGATCTTTCTACTTTTTTGGTTTCAGATGAAAAAAAGCCAACTCTACAATTAAGTCATGTAATACTCCTAAATGAGTATGGAAAGGAAAGTTTCTATGTTTTAACTCAAGAACCCAAAGTAGCAGTTGATAGTTTTAGTATTCAAACCACCGATGTATCAAAAAACGTAATCATACAAGATATTGAGTGCGAATATTCATTGTCTGGTGATGAAAAAAATAAAAAATACATTCTGTACAAAAAATAATCAAAAGTGCTATTTAAATTCACTTTGAACTTGACTTCTTTATTTAACTTTGATAACTCATTCTAAACTTCAAACAAATAAATTTACTTTAATATTTTTATGTGTAATCACATATTATAAATAACACACATAAAATAAATTAAAATGGTAAACATAACCCTATCAATCCCTGACGAACTGCATAAGGTTGTAAAACAGCACCCTGAAATAAAATGGAGTGAGGTCGCACGACAGGCGATGCTTGAGTATGCACAGAAAATTAAAATGATGGATGAAATCACAGGCAAAAGCGAACTTACCGATATGGGTGCGGAAGAAATCGGTAACTTGATTAAAAAAGGTATTGCTGAAAGGCATAAAGAGTCGCTTTAAAGTATCGCTGCGAAATCACCATTTCTCAATCCTCAGCCCTCCAATCCTGCTGTAATGTTTCACATTTCTGGTTATCAGACCCGCATCGTTCAACAGGCAGATTGCCCCGATCATGACATCTCTTATTCCGATACCTTTCCCCGATTTTTCTAATTTTGAATGAATTTTTCCTGCCTCTTTTGAAGCATTCTTATCAAAATTGATAACCTGGTAAGAGGAAAGCAAACTGTCAACCTCTTTGATATTCTCGGATGTTCTTTCTGACTTAAATGCACCGTAATATA
>Ga0209427_10005929_pt1 | contig 13994 bp, 15 predicted proteins | sample DeeMarSWOR136_30_FD_187465 | JGI IMG/M metagenome (GOLD analysis project Ga0209427, IMG submission 187465) | Marine sediment microbial communities from White Oak River estuary, North Carolina - WOR-1-36_30 (SPAdes) (version 2) | ecosystem: Environmental > Aquatic > Marine > Intertidal zone >... | reverse complement strand
TGAGCTGTATGTCTAAGCCGAAGATTGGTGTTTCTATGCTTTGCTGTTTAAGTGAGCCTTTCAGCAAGATGCTTAAGCGTTTGGTTAAGGTTGATGTGCAGCTTGTTGAAATTTTGGATGAAGGCTTGCACGAACTCAGCAAAAAAAGGGTTGCCAAGCTTAACGCAATTGCCAAATCCAAAGACATACGCTACACGGTTCACGCGCCTTTCGCAGACATAAACATCGCTTCACCGTCAAAGCCCATGCTGAACGCCAGCATCAAAAGGCTCGAGCAGTCTATGGCTTACTCTAATGCGTTAAATGCGCAACTTTGGGTTTTCCATTCAGGCGCAAAAACAGGCATCAGCACCTTCTACCCAAACCAAGACTGGAAACAAAACATCCAAACCATTCGCCGATTACACGAAATCGCAGAAAAATACGGCTTAAACACAGCTATAGAAAACCTCCCAGAAAAATACGGCTTTATAATGCGAAACCCCAAAGACTTCCTAAAATTCTACAAAGAAACCAGCCTAAACGATATAGGCATCGCTTTAGACGTTGGACACGCAAACCTCGAAAACCAAACAGAAAACTTTTTGCGAAAGCTACCTGACAAAATCGTGCACATGCACATCAGCGATAACATGGGAGAAAACGACCAGCACCTAGGAATCGGCCACGGAAAAATAGACTGGCAACAATTCGCACAAACTCTCCGCGAAATAGCCTATGACAAAAACATAGTCATCGAAACCATAGAACACGTAGAAGAAAGCCTACAAAAACTCAGGCAACTGCTAACTTAGCTGTCCAGAAGCGGCAACTCCAACATTAAAAAATCCTCAGCCACAACCACGTTTTTGAACACCTTCTGCGCCTGCTCCAGAAGCAACCCAGCATCAGCGTACCTAGCGCTAATATGTGTCAAAACCAGCTTCTTCGCCTTCGCCCTTTTAGCCTGTTGAGCAGCTTGACTAGGCGTAGAATGCCCATCCAACTCAGCTTTTTCGACAAGCGAATCATCAAAAGTAGAGTCATGAACAACCAAATCCGCACCAGCCGCGAACTTCGCAAAACCTCTAAAAGGTCTCGTATCACCCGTATAAACGATTTTTCGACCCTGTCTCGGCAAACCCAAAACCTCTTCAGGACTTACAATACGACCATTCGGCAGCTTAACTTTGTCGCCATGCTGAAGCTTCGACCATAACTCACCCTCAGGAACACCCAAAGCTCTGGCTTTCTCAGGATAAAACTTTCCCGGACGAGGTTTTTCCACAAACGCATAAGCCAAACCCAAAACCACATGATTCGACCTTACAGCCTCAACCCTATACTCTTTTTCTTCGCACACAACACCAGCACCATAAACCTCGTGGATTTCAACAGGAAACGTCAAACCAAACTGCAAACTCTCACGGGCACACTCCAAAAACTGCTGTATGCCCTCAGGACCATAAACCTCAAGCTTCTTCTGCCTATCCATCAAGGCCATTGTCTGAAGCAGCCCAGGCAAACCCAAAACGTGATCCCCATGCATATGCGAAACAAAAATCTTCATTTTCCTGTGAAAACCCACCTTCACCTTCACTATCTGCCTCTGCACACCCTCACCACAATCAAACATCAACTGCTCATTCTTCCGCTTCACAAGCACAGCTGGCAAACTCCTCACAACCGTTGGAACACTACCCGCAGTTCCTAGGAAGATCACACGCAAACTCACCATTTTGCACCTCACATTTTCTCAAACACCGCTATCTCACGCGTTAAAGTCCTGTGAACATATGCGAAATGCGACTCCAAATGCCTATAGCCCAACTCTTCGCCCACACGCCCGATATTTAATGTCTTCGGCGAAGCTATACAAATCAATTGCCCTACACCAAGCAAACCACGCGCTGAATCGAGAACCCCTTCAACAAGATGCTTCGTCGTGGATTTCATAGTTGTCGCCGACTTTCCATAAGGTGGATCCGTTACTACATGATCTATTCGGGTAAGAGGCAATTTTCTGGAATCAGCAATCACCAAACCTTCCGACTCCACACCAAAATGCTTGAGGTTTCGTTTAGCGCCTTCTGCCATGCACCGCTGAACATCAAAACCTAAAGCTCGGCAGCCCACGAACGCTGCCTCAATCATAACGCTTCCTGTGCCGCAGAAAGGGTCCAACACCAACTCGCCAGACTTTGCACGCGCCAAGTTCACCATGCACCGCGCCAACTTCGAAGGCATGGCTGATGGATGAAAGAAGGGTTTTTTTCTTGGTCTCCTTTCGGAGAAAGTTTTAGGTGCCATTTCCGCGAGTTTTATGCCAAAAACGAGTTTGTTGCTGGTTAAAACGCCGAAAAAGGTTTTGTCAGGTTCTTTCAGTTTGACTTTTGTGGCTGAGGTGTTCTGGAGTATGTGTTTCCCAAGTTTCCTTTCAAAATACATGGTGTCACTTTTCACGGCGTATTCTTTGACGCGTTTAATGCGAACCGCAAAGCATTCTCCTTCACTTAGGACGCTTCTGAAGTTTGTAGCGTCAACCGCTTGAGCAACTTTATCATCCTGTGTTCCACATGTGAACAGTTCAAGAGCGCAGACTCGCGTGTAAGCCGATCGCAACTGCACCGCTTTTACGCTGTCAGAGTCAGCTTCCAATCTTACAAGTTGGTCAAGTTTTTCTTTAATGCTGTAAAAGTGTCCTTCGGCTTCAAGGATGGCTTTTAACTCGGAAACAGGCAAGGTTTCATTTTCGCCTGACAGCAAAAAGAAGAGTTTAGCCATTTTTCTGTGCCTTCAAAGCCTTGGCGATTAACGGTGCAAGCGAGACTTTGCTGACGTGACTGGGAACGCTGTCAGTGCCCACAATTTCTTCAACTCCAGCATCAAGAATGCGTTTTTCAGCGTCACCTACCAGAACAGGATGAACACAAGCCGTCAAGATTCTTGCTGCACCTTGTTCGCGGAGGATTTTTGCTGCGCCTACGATTGTTCCACCTGTACTGATGATGTCATCGAATATTATGACCGTTTGCCCTTTCACATTCAAGCCTTTGCCTGTTTGACTTGTCTGTCCTGTGTGTCTGTCGCGTTGCTTGTCAAGGTGTCCAGCTTCACCACCTAAAACGGCTTGCGCTTGTTCTGCGATGTACATTGCACCTTTGTCTGGCGCAAGCGCAAACGCTTTTTTGCAGCCTTTCTGGACAAAATATTCAGCCAGCAGTGGAATGGCGCTCAGGGTTTTGGCTGGGAACGGGAACTTTTTCAACGCGTTTTCTGCGTGAATATTCACTGTGACTAAAGCGTCAACACCTGCTGCATTTAGCATGCATGCGACGGTTTCGATGCTTATTCCTTCGCCTTGCAGAAACATCTTGTCTTGACGCGCATAAGCCAAGTAAGGCACTACGGCGGTGACTTTGCTGGCGCCGTTTCGTTTGGCAGCGTCAGCCAAGAATGCTAACTGCATCAGTTTACTGTCTTGTGGAGAGCTTGTGGTCTGCACTATCGCCACGTGGAGGTTTTGAACTGGGCTTTCCAGTCGGATGTAGGATTCTCCGTCTGGAAACGTTTTGTGTGTAACCTGCACGGTTTCTAAACTCGCTAATTCAGCTGTTTTTTCGCCTAGTTTTTTAGAGGCTGGACCGAGAATGATTTTCATTTTGGGTTTCCTTCTCAGGTTTAGATGCGGCTATTTGGTTTTTAGCTTTATCCCGGCGAAGTCTATTTAACTTTGCCATTGATACCTTGCTGGGGCATGCTGAAAAACACTGATTGCGTGCAGATCCTCTACGGGTTTCTGAATTGATTGGTTATTAGCTTCCAAATGCTAGTTTGGCTCTGTTGCGTTCGGAAAAACTATTCCTCCCTTTAAATAGTTTTAGAATAACCTAGAAGCTACGCGGCATAAGGGTTCTCACAAGTCTATAGCCTCTTATATGAAGAAACTGAATAGCCTGAAGAGAAACTGCAGTTCACTTAGTTTTAAACCATAAGCCATTCGACCAGCCGCCTGGAGAAGAACCTCTTGGTTTTCTAAACAGTATTGTACCCTCTTTCTGTTACCTATCAAAGCTTGCTGGCAAGATTGAATAAATAATAAATTACTATGAAAAGCTGCCAAAAAGCTCACTAAAAGCCTATCAACACCCAAAAATTATAGAATTTGTGATTTTCAATTAACAAGTATGGAGAAAAGTTACTAGTAGCCGACGTTTTTGCAGGCACTTTCAAAAAGACTGTTCTACCGCAAATTGAGCTTCTTTTTGCTGTGCGCGCGCGAGAGTTGTTATTGGTTCTGTCTGAACAATCTTTACTGTTGGCGCCAAAAAAGTGCGAATCTATCGAGCTTGAGCCTCTTTGGGAAGAAAACGACCTAACGAAAAGCGTTGACATAAATTCGTTAAAAAATGTTCGCCAGTTTTAGAACAACCACAACTGCGGCAATTGAAGACAGAACCAGTAAGATTTTTCTTTTTGACCCGAAGTAACTCTCTTTAGCTTCTTCTTCTTGAATTTCGTATCCTTCAACCTCCCTCGTCTTAGGGTTAATATGCACTTGGGCAGTTCCATCTTGAAGTTGAAGTTCCACAACGTCAGTTTCACCATCCAGATACATCTTGGTCGGAAAGTGCCCATGTTTGTAACCCAATCGAGTCATGAAGTCGATTGCCGCATGCGTCGCATTTTTCGCTTTGAACTGAAAAGCACCTTTTTGCTGACTTAAGTTAGCTGCAACTGTGTTTACTTTTTCTTCAACTGTTAAATTTTTAGTCGAGTTTTCATTGGGTAAGCTCGAAACGTGAGAGACATCACGAGTGGGGTTTTGCTTTGGTTCAGCTCGAAAAAAACGCGTTTGCATTACTTGAAGGCTTTCAGGCGAAGCTTCTAAAGTATCAACAAGTTTTTTGGAGGCTTTAACATCAAATTTGCCTAGAATTACTCCGACAGTTGTGCCGTTTATTAGTGCTGTAACAGTTTTTCCGTTTTTTTTGTTTCTGTAAGTGAGTTTATAGACGGGGCTGTAAATTATTGCGCGCTCGTTGATTTTAAATATTTCTCTGCTAATTTCTGCAACATCTGCAGGTCGTTTAGCGACTCTGGAGCGAATAAACGCTATTTCTTCTTCTAAGGAGATTTGGGGCTTTCTTAAATCGAAGTCAACAACTGGTCGATTTTCTAAATCGTTTTCAAAAGGGGCGAAAAACAAATTGTCAGATGAGACTTCCTGCAGCATTCTATCAAGAATTATGTACGATTCGTTTTCGTAATGGGAATGCTCTTCGCCCTCAAGCTTAATTACTCTTGCCTTGTCTTCCAAAGACAGTGGTTCAGATTTCACCTTTTTGCCATTAATAAAAAGTGCTTGCGTTTTATCTTCAACTTTGAGGGTGTAATTACGTCTCTTACAATAATCAATAGAATATTTTCCGCCAATCACAATGTAAGGCTCGTAGTATTTGCTAAAATCTACTAGTAATATGTCTTTGACCTTAGGCTTCAGGAAGCCGAATCTGACGAAAAAACTGGTTTTTAACGTTTCTCCCTGCAACCGCACCCTATTTGAATCAAATCTAGGTTTAAGAATAATAGTTCTCGTGTCAACTATTTTCTGTGGCAAAATTTCAATTTCCGCCATAGATTTCACTTGTCGTTTATTTTGGTTTTTTCTCGGCTTGACTTAACTCTTGCGAATCAGCGCTCCATATCTAGTTCCAAAATTTATATTGCCTCTTAGTCACTGTGTAACTTACTTGCAGATCCTTTCTGGTAAGCAGAGGCTATTTTAACATGTTTAAGAAACGAAATACATTATATTGGAAATAATTGGGGTTTTGCGAAAATCATTGAACCCTATTTTCGTTTTTTGGCGTTTCGCTTCTTCAAGTTCCTAAAGGGGTCTTCTGTTCTTCTGAGCTTTTTGCGCTTTTAACACTGTCTCCGTGCGGAAACGTAGGTACTGTGTATACGTCGGTGACTCCATTAAGGTTTTTTACTTTTTTCTGAACAAACTCTAGCACTTCTGAACTGTTTTCAGCGTTAATCCAAATACCTACATCCCAAGCTCCGAAGATGTTCATACTGTAACAGAGGTCTACACCGGAGACAGGTTTCTCGTCTAGTTTTCTTATGTCGCCTAGAGTGTCAACTATTTTTCCTGGGTTCAATTTCATCAGGACCAAATATTCTGGCATGCTGCTTTTTTCCCTCCAGTTTTTTCTTTTATTGTGATATGCATCGTATAACTTAAATATTGCGATTTACGAATACTGATTTCGGGTGGCCTTCAAGAAACAAAAAAGAACCAGCAAACAAGCCACAATAGAAGGATAAGAGCCAAAACGAATTCTAATGATCCTTTCCAGACATCCTAAGGAAACCAGGATAGGAATAATCAAATATCCAATTCTGAGAAAGCCAAATCGCCTTAAAGCAGTCTCTATGATAGTGACTCTTCACTTTTCCAAAAGAATCCTTGAGCGTGATTTCCTGACCCCGCTTTACTAGCTTGCCACACTCGTTACATGTCAAACTTTGTTTTTCTAACTGTAGCTTCTTCAACGCTTCACACTGCGCCCTTAGCTCAAAAACTTGGGATTTCAAAGACTTAAGCCTAGCCAAAACATCCTCAACCTTCTCTTTACGCTCACCCACACTACTGCGGTAGCGAACATCATCTTCCTGCATCTTTCAACCCCAGTTCATTATACCATAGACAGCCTACAAATAAAAACTGACATAAATACATAATACTTTATTTCGACAACAGTAATATATCAAAACCAAACGCAATAACCAGCTCGTCTCAACACTGGAAACATGTTTAAGAAATCACTGCCTTCGTTTCATTTTCTTTAGGAGAAAACAAGAAACCTTCTTATCACTATCTTCAATGAGACAGATTATAGTAAGTTGATCGCGGGTTCTTACGAAGTTTTTTAAATAACAACACATAATAATATCTGTTTCATTGAATCAAATAGGTTGGAGAAGACCAAGCCGTAGAGAGTTAAATCACATGCAAATAAAATTTCATTCAATAGTCAGGGAGGATGGGAATCATGAAGAGTAAGATGCTTATTGTAGTATTTGTAGCAATTTTTTTGTGTTTAGCATTAAATGTGGCGCCAGCGATGGCCCAATGTTCAATATGCGACGAAACGGGAAAGATAACTTGTCCCGATTGCGACGGAACTGGCAGAATAACATCTGTGGATGAAGGGACGCCTTGTGAGGCTTGCTCTGGCACCGGAACTTTGCCGCCAAGGCTTACCGCAACTGTCGAAGTTGCTCAGCCGGGCGATGGGAAAATTTCTGTTAGTGCACAGGTCCAAAACAGTGAAGATGTTGAGGCTTTTGGAAAGGTGACCGCAAAGGTGGAGTCTGGGGATGTCGCCTATGAAGCCACCTCAGATAGAACAACATTTCCGCCAGGGGGACAGACAGAGGTAACCGTTATCATCGAAGGCTTTTCCGATATCGACTACAGAAAGTTAGTGGAGACAATATGGCTTGGCGGGGAGAATGGCACGAAAGTAGATAGATTGCTTTCCTCAACGCAAGTCTCGGTCTCGCTGTCTGAAGTTGAAAACATCGTTTGTCGATATTGCGATGGAACTGGGTGGGGTTCTATTGTAGAAGATTGTCCAAGATGCCGCGCAACTGGATATATAACCTGCCCAGCGTGCGGTGGCACTGTACCAACGAACGATGAACAGAACGGAACCCTAGATATTGGTGGAGCTGTATATGGTGTAGCTGCTGTTGTCGTAGTTGCTGGAGTTGCCATTGGCGCATTTGTCGTAGTGAAGAAAAGGGGCGTGAAAGAAGAAGACCTTAAAAAACTCAAAACCAATGAATTTCAAGATTGGGTTCTCAAAAAAATAGGTGGCAAACCTTCTTCACAAAGCGACGCACGCATGGGAATCGATGGATACACAATCGAAGGGCGACCCATTTCGATCAAACAGGCGAGTGATGTTGGCAGAGACGTAATTGAAAACTTCGCAGCTGCAATGGGACGCAGTAACGCTAAGAATGGAACGATTGTCGCTTTCAGTTTTGGTAATGATGCAATTAGAGGAAGAGTTCGAGCTAAAATGAGCTATGGGCGTGAAATACAGATGGTAACAGTTAAGGAGCTGATGGAAAGCAGAAATAGAACTCTATGACGCCGAATATGAAGTGTTTCCTTTTTCTTTCATTATATATCTACCTCCTAAGCCAAATATTCACCCTGTTCACTCTAATCTTGAAGCTGAAAAAGACGGTTGACTGTGAAAGTGGAATGCCTTGAGGCTCTTGAAAGATTTTAAAAACTAAACAGTGGATATAGGTTTGATTTTTTATGAATAGAAAACTTGGCTTAACAATTGTCTTGTTTATCGTTCTCATAGGTGTGGGTAATGCGATAGCTGAGATTTCGGTAGGTGTGAAAAAGGGCGACTGGATAGAATACCAAGTAGCTTACACTGGAACCCCTACTGAGGGGCACGACGTAACCTGGGCTAGGATGGAAATTAAGGATGTTCAAGGGAAAAGCATTAATGTTGAAATTACTGCGAAGCATTCAAATGGGACACAAGGAGAAGTGACTACAACTTTGAACTTAGAGACAGGCCAGCTTGGAGACGATTTAATCATTCCCGCAAACCTGAACAGTGGCGACATTTTCTTCGACAAAAACGTGGGTAATATAACCATAAGCAGCGTTGAAGAGAAAACTTGTGCAGGCGCTACACGAACTGTTGTGCACGCAGCCACTTCGGAAACCAGGTATTATTGGGACAAAGCCACCGGCATTCTCGTTGAAGGAAACTCACAGCTCCCAGATTACACAATGAACACGATAGTTGACAAGACAAACATGTGGCAGCCGCAAATACTTGGGTTGGACACAATTGTTTTTTATTTTCTTGTGTTTGTGGCGGCAGTGGCGATTGGTTCAACGATGACATTCATTATAATGCGTAAAAAGAAAGGATAGCACATTTTAAAGCGCAACGTTTTTGCATTAACCGTTGAGGCTACGAGCTTTGAGATATTATCGGCTATCAATATGTGCAGTATAGATTATGATAAAACTACACATAAAAATGACTTTGAGCTAAATTGGACCAAGAAAATTGAGCTGACAAAAGAGATGTTGTCGCGAGATTGTGATGGTTGTTCTCAATTTAAAGCGTGCAACAAACGCTACCACCAAGTTGGCAAAGGGGGAAAAGTCTACTGCCCAGACGGCACAGCACATCTATTAGATGAAGGCGCTGAAATTCAAATTGCCCCTTTGAACGAGGAATATGTGAAGCAAAATCGATAATTTAGCCAGCTTTTTATGTAAGAATAAGCTAGGATTTGCTTTCTGACCCGAGGTTTCACATATAGCTACGACATTTTTCGCTCAATCAACTCAATAAGCGTTCCATCTGGATCTTCCACAAAAGCTAACAACGAGCCTGTCGGGTTGAGTCTGAAAGGCTCATCAGTTATCGTAACCTTTTCTTTTCTCATTGCCTCGATTGTCTGGTTCATGTCCTTAACTTCGAAGGCAAGATGGTCGAACACGCGGTCTTCGTAGTCAGGTTGACTGAACCTTTTCTGGTTGTGGTAGAAAGTCAACTCAAGTGTAGAACCATTCATCTGTGGGTCTCTTAGAAAAGCGATTTCGGCTTTGTTCTGCGGTATCTCTCGCCGACTGAGAAGGGCGAGCCCAAGAAATCGGGTGTAAAAGTCAATTGACTGATCCATGTTGCTTGTCCGAATGCTTGTGTGAACGAACATGTGCCTTTTCACCTCGTTAGGAGTGCATGATTCATTATATAGAAGTTGTGATTTCACAGGAGCTAATTGTAGAGTAGTTACAATTTGAGGTTTTTTCCACTAGAGTTCTGGCTAAATTCTTCATCTAATGCTTTGTTAACAAGTGCGTCCGCTTTTTGAATTTGAATGTTGGTTCGGGGCACGCTTATGAAACTGACTTTTTTGAAGCGCTTGCGTAATTCTTGGACTTTTCTCCACAATTTCCTCAACTCCGAGTTTTTCACGCTGTATTCTCCGGTGAGTTGCTTGGCGACTAGTTGGCTGTCGAGGTGACAGACAACTTCCTCAGCTTGAAGCATTGTCACAGATTCTAGTGCCGCTATTAATGCTTCGTATTCGGCTTGATTATTTGTGCGCGAGCCTACATAACGCGATTTCGCCATTAAAACGTAGCCTCTGTCCGACAGGACTATGAAACCTATAGCGGCTGGTCCTGGATTGCCTCTAGCGCCACCATCAGAGAAAATTATTAATTGCCTAGGTATACCTTTTCCCTCTTTCTTGTGTTCTTTGCGGGATTATTAAAGAGTGTGGACGCGGTTTTTGCGATTTTTGTTACTGTAATAATACAGTCACATTGTTTTATGAACATGAATTGTCCATAGATGATGCATACAGGGGAGAAAAATGGCGGGTAATATTGTAGGAGCAACCAAGCTAAGCGCGCAACTCCAGATAACGCTAGCAGAGTACGGTGACCAAACCAAATTAATGCTAAGACAAAACAGAGGTTGTGACTTCACCAGAGGGTCGAAAAGAGGACAGCTGGAGATCATGGCGGAAATTCTGTGTCATTGTAATCAACAAAAAGCCAAAACTGAAATAATGTACAAGGTCAACCTGAACTACATACAATTGAAGAAGCTTCTGAGGTCTCTAACTTCTCAGGGCTTACTCAAGACCAACAAAAAAATCATACCACAACCCAGAAAGGTCACCGTTTTCTCGAAATGTTCGCTCAACTGAATTCCATACTCAACTCTTAGCTGAAACTAACTTTATTTGCGGTTTTCCCACGCATCTTTCAACATCGAAACAAAGTTAGCTTCGTCTTCCAAAACTCGCCTTTTCACTTGCCTCCAAGCAGCTGGGCAATTCTTGTAAGTTACGCCCACAATATCATGAATAATCCTGTCGATTTCCTGTCTATTTGCGGGAGTAACCTCTATGTCCGCCTTTTCAAAAACCTGTGCAAGATGCCTAAAGTAGCATGTCATGGTAGCCACCTATTAAACTGTATGCACGCGTGACTTCGTAAATTTTGCGCTGCAATTTGGTGTCGCAAATGCAACAGGCATTTCGACTAATATCCGACTCTGAATCATATTTTCATAAAAATTATGAGCGCGCGCTGCTGAAACGCGAGAAGCAAAATTGCTATAGCAAATCTTAGACGACCTGTATGTGCGCTAATTTTTTTAGCGTTACTTGGCTTCCTTATGAGGCTTGGCAAGGCGACAATAATTAGCCTTACAGTGAAGGGTGGGGATGAAGTGACTCATCCAATAAATCTCATTATTGAATACCGAGTTTATTACAATACACGCTTGTTGGAGGAAAAGCAAATGCTCTGCAGTTTTCCATAAGCTTTCCAAACAACACTATGAAAGACTTCGGTGCTTCAAGTGATTTCAGTTATAGTTTTATATGCGACGTTGAAGAGGAGCATGTTCTGCACTTTGTGAACACTAATCAAACAGAATATCTACTTGCAACCTTAGACTACGAGATTCAGCATTACATTTTTGGGATTCCCCAGATGCTCTTCATGGTCATACCAATGGCATTCATCAGCATGACTGGCGTGGCAGTTTTTATAGCGTTTAGTGAAAAACCGTAGCATTATGCTGTTAGCAAATTAAGCTAGAAATGTTAAATAATGCGTAGTGTTGCCTAAGCTATGCAATGGAGAGATTTGAGATGCTTGTTACAAATAGTGATTTGATGGTTCCAGCGAGAAAAAAAGGTTACGCCATCGGCGCGTTTAACGTCCAAAATCTTGAAAGCATGTCAGCCGTAGCTGAGGCGGCTACAGAGGAGAAATCGCCTGTAATAATGCAGATTACGCCGAGCGTAATCAAATACGCTGGCTTAGCTTACATATCAAACTTGGTGAAAACTGCTGCGCAGCTTGTGCCCGTGCCGATATCCATGCATCTTGACCACGGAGAAGACTTTGACACATCTGTGAAGTGCATTGCTGCAGGTTTTTCTTCGGTTATGATAGATGGTTCTTTCTTGAGTTTTGAGGAAAACGTTGCTGTAACAAAGCGGGTGGTAGGTGTGGCGCATCCAAAGGGCGTGTCGGTTGAGGCGGAGTTGGGCAAGCTTGCGGGCGTGGAAGAACGTAGCGTGGCGGAGAAAGATGCGATTTTAACTGATCCTGAAGCAGCTGTGGAGTTTGTGGAAAGAACGGGGGTTGACACGCTGGCAGTGGCGATTGGCACGTCGCATGGCGCGTACAAGTTCAAGAACGAAGCCAAGCTTGACTTGGAAAGGCTCAAAATCATCAGTGAAAAAATCGGCATTCCGCTTGTTTTGCACGGCGCTTCGAGCGTGCCACAAGAGATAGTGGAGAAAGCCAACAAGCACGGCGCTGAATTAAGCGGTGCAAAGGGCATACCAGAAGAGCAAATTAAAAAAGCCATTGCGTTAGGCATCGCGAAAATCAACATTGACACAGATTTACGCTTAGCGTTTACGGCTACGGTACGTGAAGTTCTAACTAATTCGCCTAAGAATTTTGACCCGAGAAAGATTCTGGGTCCCGCACGAGAAGCTATGAAGGAAGTTGCCAAGGGCAAAATGCGGTTGTTCGGAAGCACGGGAAAAGCATAGAAAAATTCCTTCTCCTGATTCGCGGCTGCACAACAATGGTTTAACTTATGCTTTAGAGAAAATCTAGGCAAAAATTGTCATGCTAAAGCCTTTCAATAGTGCATCTTGAAAAGCTTTTATTCGTGGTTCCGCTATCCTACGATTGATGTCTGGCAAGGAATTCTTTGTAGGTCGTTATGAGAGATTAGGCTGGAAATTCGAAGACGCTAAACCCAGACAAGCAATCAGACTAAACGTTACCAACATTAAAAGGAAAAATCTTGAAGAAAGACTGGAAGCTATAGGCGTCCAGCTTGAGAAGATTCCTTTTCTCGAAATGGGCTACTGGGTTCGTCGCTCTGAAGTTTCCGTGGGCGCCACTGCCGAATATCTTTTAGGTTCATATTCGATTCAGGAAGCCGCCGCCCAAATCCCAGCTACACTTTTCGCCAACTTGAAAGGCAGAACCGTGCTTGATGCCTGCGCCGCGCCTGGAGGAAAAACTGTGCAGTTAGCTGATTTGATGGGGAACACTGGCATATTAGTGGCTTTGGATGTTAATAAACGGCGATTGGCTGCTTTATCAAATCATCTGGAACGTTGTCATGTTAGCAACGCAATTGTTTATCATTTCGATGCAAGACAGGTTTCTCAGCTGAAATTGAAGTTCAATAGAATTCTGTTGGATGCTCCCTGCTCTGGAAATTTCGCCGCAGACAACGACTGGTTCAAACGCAGAACCATAACGGATATCAAGCGAAATGCAAAACTGCAGAGAGAAATATTAGTCCAAGCCGCAGCGTGCCTTAGTGATGATGGGGAAATTGTTTACTCAACCTGTTCTCTGGAGCCGGAAGAAAATGAAGTTAACATGGATTGGGCTGTAAGACACTTGAACCTCCAGATTGAAGAGGTTGACTGTTATGGACAAAAGGGATTAACTGAAGTTTTCGGAAGCCGATTGGATGTTTCAGTGAAACGGTGCAGACGAATTTGGCCTAGCGAAACTCAGGGCTTTTTCGTGTGCAAGTTCAAAAAGAGAGGGAAAAAGCGATGAGGGCATTGAGTAAGTTTGCGTTTCAACTAGGCGCCCAGTTTTCCTTAAACACTGAGTTTATAGTGAACAAAGCTGGGCGCTATTTTCTTCTGAACGAGACTTTAATGAAAGTCGCCAGGAAAGATTTCTATTATGCAGGAACCTATTTGGGGAAAGTCAAGAATGGAAAATTTTTTCCGAGTTTTAACTTGTTAACGATGCTTGCAAAGGGTGAAGCTAACAAAATTGTTGTTGAAAAGAAAGCGGCGTGGCTGTTTATTTGCGGTAGAGACATTTTCCGAAAAGGAATACTGGCTGTGCGTGGTTCGCGGAAGAAAGGTGA
>Ga0209427_10005927_pt1 | contig 13997 bp, 12 predicted proteins | sample DeeMarSWOR136_30_FD_187465 | JGI IMG/M metagenome (GOLD analysis project Ga0209427, IMG submission 187465) | Marine sediment microbial communities from White Oak River estuary, North Carolina - WOR-1-36_30 (SPAdes) (version 2) | ecosystem: Environmental > Aquatic > Marine > Intertidal zone >... | reverse complement strand
TGCGCCGATAAAGCTCGGCCGCTCCGAAATCAATCTCTGTCGAGGGCGGGGCCTCGGGCCTTCCGAACGGCCAGTAAAGGTACGTCCACTCATCCGTCCGAATGCTTCTCGACCCTCCCCTCTCGGTCTTTCTGAAGTGGCACGCCATCGCGAAGTCCCGGATGCTCTCCTTCTCCCCTCGAAGCACGGGCAGCACCGAGCGGCTGTGCATCTTCTCGGTCGGCTGGAGCCCGAAGGCATCCAGCCTCTTCAGCCAATCCTTGTCCGCCCAGGTATAGGCTCCGTTCGCATCAACCTGAAGGGCAAGGCCAGGAAATTCCTTCACCACTTCCTGGCAAACAGGAATATCCCAATCGGGCTTGATCTTGATCTTAATCCTCTGGTATCCCTCCTGGAGGAAAAAAGAAATTCTCTCCAGAAGCTGAGGCACAGAATCTTGGATGCCCACACTGACACCCGAAGGGATTTCTTCCTTGACTCCACCGTAGATTTTCCACAAAGGAAGGTTTTTCTTTTTTCCCAATAAATCCCAGAGTGCCAGCTCAAGTCCAGCCTTGGCCATCGGATGCCCTTTGTACCGCCTGGCCTCTGCAGAGAAATCATCCGGGTGAGCCAGGGATTTTTCAAAAACGAGGGGAATCAGGAATTCTGTCAACACCACCCAGGCAGTGGATGCCGTTTCGTAGCTGTAGAGAGGATGCCGGTCAGCGACAACTTCCCCGTAACCACAGATCCCATCCCCGAAGACTTTGACGAGGATGAACAGGCGCTTTTCCTCACGGCCCAAACTCGTCTCAAAGAAATGAACATACGGCATTTCCAGGAGGGAAAGCTCGATTCTGTCGATGTTCATCTCAAAGAAGCTTCAGCCCTTTCTCACGGGCCAATCGGGCATACAGCTCACCCATCTTATCCGCCATGGCTTCAGAGGAAAATTTTCTGTGAACAACCCTGTATCCCCTCTCTCCCAGCCTCGCGGCCAATTCCCTATCCTTGTAAAGCTTGAGAATAGCCTTGGCTAAGGCTGACGGATTGCGGGGTGGAACCAGGATTCCGGTCTCTCCGTGGGTGACAACCTCGGGAATCCCCCCCGTTCTGGTGGCCACCACAGGCAGGCGGCAGGCCATAGCATCCATAATACTGGTCCCCATTCCCTCAAGATACGAGGAGAGAACGAAAAGATCCAGGGAGGAGAGGATGCGAGGAACATCCTCGCGAAACCCGAGGAAAAAGACAAAATCGTCGACTTCAGAGTCCCTGGCTTCCTTGGTCAGTTCCAGCTTAAGGGGGCCTTCCCCGACGATAATGATCTTGATTTTGGAGGTCTGCTCTTTCAAAATCTTCGCCGCCCGGATGAGATATTTGTGTCCTTTATGGTCGGCCAGATGAGCCACCATCCCCACCAAGAAATCATCCTCGGCAAAGGCAAATTCACGCCGAAGGTAGTCACTCGATAGGGCCTCCTGGTAAGGAGTGAAGTCAATGCCTGAGGGAATGACTTCGACCATCTCTGGGGAGAGGCCGCTCTCCACAAGCACTTTTTTCACTCCTTCCGAAATGGCCACCACGGCATCGATGTGATTTAAATATTTTTTGCGTGAGAAATAGTTTTTCTTTAGCGGAAAGTCGACGCGTCTGGAAATAATCCGCAGCGGCACCTTGGCCAGCGAGGCGGCGGCCGACCCGACAGCCACACCATGGGCATCATGGAAATGGGCCAGCCGACAGTTCCGGCGCCGCATCAAGAAAGACAAGCGGAGAATAGCCAGGACATCGAACTCGCTGCGGATTTTGAGAGGAAGAAGAGGAAGTTCGGCTTCAGAGGCTTTCTTATGGAGAGGACTGTCGGGTTGGACGACAAAAAAAACGGGGAAGCCCTTCCGCCTTAATTCTTTGGCCAGGAAGAGGGATTGTCTCTGGCCGCCCCGCCACTCTTTCCCGGCATCAATATGGAAAAGGCTCAATCCTCTCTCCTTTTTTCCAGATCTCCTTTAACTTGGCGTAGCGGATAAAGATGGAATACCCGTTGAGAACAGAAATGACCAGGCCAGCAAAACCATCCAGAAAACCGCCTCGCCAGAAATAGGATTTGGCGAACCTGAAAAAAGGAAATAAGAACAGGTGATACCATCGACATCTCTTTTTTTGGCCGTACAGCTTTTTTGCTCCCAGGTCTGAAAAGGCATTGATGCGCGTCAGGTGGTCGTGGATATTGCGGTAAGTAAAATGATGAATTGAGCCAGCCAGCTTCTCGACTTTCCCCTGGATCTCGACTTTTTCGTGGATGTATTCCCCGACCCAGCGGGACTTGTCTTTCCGGAAGAGTCTCAATTTCCGGTCAGGGTACCAGCCCGAATGTCGGATCCATCTTCCCAGGTAGTAGACCTGCCGGGGCATGGTGAAACCGGAACACTGAGGTTCGTCCTCTTTGAAGGAAAAGATCTCTTGCCGGAGTTCAGGCGAAAGTCTTTCATCGGCGTCCAGTGAGAGTATCCAAGGAGAGGAGGCCTGGTTGTTGCCAAAATTTTTCTGGTCAGCAAAATTTGTCCATTTTCTCCTGAAAATTTTATCCGTGTATTTTTTGGCAATCTTGAGGGTTTCATCGGTGCTGAGAGCGTCGACGACAATGATCTCTGAGGCAACACCCTCCAGACTTGTAAGAGCCGGCTCCAGCCGTTCTTCCTCATTCAGGGTGATGATGACGGCAGAAATCTGCATCCGCTCAATATTATCATAAATCTAAGAAAAAGGGGACGGTTGTATTCTTTGTTATCTAGATTCCTGCCTCCGCAGGAACAAGCCTGGATTCCTGCCTCCGCAGGAATGACGGGGGAACGAAAAAGGAGTCCTATTTCCCCTCTCTGGATTCTTGCCTGCGCGGGAATGACTGGGGCAGTTTAATGTTTCTTTTATCCAGACTTATTCCGAGCGCCTTCTCCAGCTTCGCCCAGGCCAAGTTGTTGTCGATGACGGCTCTGATCTCCTGTGATCGGGCTGTCGCCAGTTCTTCCTGGAATTGAAGGACGAAATAGTTTGTCGTCAAGCCCACTTCCAGCTTTTTTACCTCAGCCTCCAACCTTTTCTCCGCCAGTTCACGGGCAAGCCCGAACGCTTCAACTCTCTTGGCACTGGTCTCGATGTCGCGGACGGCATTCTTGACTTCCAGAAGAATCTGCTTCTGGACGTTTTCTAATTCAAGCTGGCTTTTATCCAGTTCCAATTTTGCCTTGGCTAATTCAGCCTTGGTCAGAAAATTGCTCAACGGGATGGAAAGGGTGATGCTGGCTTGCCAGTTATTATAAGTGAGCTTCAACGCATCCGTCAGTGATTCTGTCGAACTCCCTTCTTCTGTGCCGACGATAATCCCGGTCAAGGGGTTGTTATCAAGGTAAATGACCCTGTCCCCTGAAATACCAGGACTCCAGTAGGACAGGTTAAAGTTCAAACCGGGAAGCATCTGGTTCTTAGCGATACTCAGGTTCAGTTCGTTCGTCTCGATCTCTGTTCGTTTCATCTCCAGGTCCGGCCTGAGGGCATAGGCTCTATCCAAAGCTTCATCCATAGTCACCTCTTTCTTCATGAATGCAGGCTCATCCGTGGGGACGATTCTTCTGAAAGGAACCTGCTGCTCTTCAGCTATGTTGATGATGTTTTTCAGGAGGTCTTCGTTAGCCCTTATCAAGGCTTCAGCTTGGAGGATCTCCGCCTCCCGCGAGGCCACGACGGCTTCGGCATTCAAGACTTCTATAGGAGCCAATTTCCCCACTTCTACCTCTTTCTGGTTCTTGGCCAGGAGATCCTTGGCCAGCTTGAGGGATTGTTGTTTGACTTTATGATCTTGGATGGTATAGACAAGATTCCAGTAGGCCTCCTGCACTTGGTAGATCGTATCCAGGAGGACAGATTTCAGCCGATGCTGTGAAATCTCCAGGTTATTCTGAGCAATCAGGATTTCCTTCCGGCTGACTTTGAACCCGAAGTCTTTCAACAAAGGCTGGTTAAACTCGAAACGCAGCGTGCTCCCATAGCGGGGGTTGATGAGCTGGAAGGCCTGGTTTGTATCAGACTTATCCCCAGATAGAGACACAGAAAAATTGCCGCCTGTCGGGATCTGCTGGATGAGGGAGAGGGAGTAGTCCCGGTAGCTACCGGTGACCGTCGCAGCCCCCTGGATCCACCAGTAGGAGGGTTCTTCCGTCCGGCGGTTGCCGTAGCTCAAGTCGAAGCGGGGCATGAACACTTCTCTGGCCCGGGTCAGAGTGACATCAGCAATCTCCGGGTTGTAGATCTCTACGGCGACCTGAAGATTATCCTGTAAGGCCCTGAGAATACATTCTTCAAGGGAAAGGGAAAGAGGCTCCTCTCCCCAGGAAAGGGCGGGTTCTGCCAAAAGGACGGCCATGGCCAAGATAATTAAACTCATCTTCTTTTTCATTTCTTTCCTCCACTTTATGTGTTCAATTGTAAAAACAGCATTGATTCATCCTGTCGAATCTTTTCATGATTCACTAAATAGATACGATTATTGAGCTCAAATAGTTCAAATTCAGTAATCAGTTGCCAGTCCGCAGTCTTGAATAAGATATCTATACTTAACTGATAACTGGCAACTGATTACTTGACGTAAGACGGGCCCCGGGAGTAGGCGTTAAGATCCAGAGGAAAAGAGTCGACTTTTCGCTGCCTTAATTTTTCTAAAGCAAGGGCCGCCACCATAGCGGCGTTGTCCGTGCACAATTTTGGGGAGGGGATGTAGGCTTTCAGGGATCGCCGTCCGGCAAATTCTTCGAATTGGGCTCTTAACTTCTTATTCCTGGCCACGCCTCCACAGAGAATAAGTGAGGCAGGCTGATAAGCATTAAGCGCGCGCTCCAAGTTAGAAATCAGGGCGCGGATGACAGCCTGTTCGAAGCTGGCGATAAAATCGTTGAACTGGGGGTGATCTTTCGACAGCTTCGCTTCTCGGATCTTCAGCAGGGCAGCCGTCTTCAGCCCGCTGAAGCTGAAATCCAAGCTCCTGTCGGTCATTCTCGGAAGTCCGAACCGAAAGGCGTGAGGATCACCCTCCTCGGCCAGGCGATCTATGATCGGCCCCCCAGGGTAGCCTAATTCCAGGAACTTGGCGATCTTATCCAGCGCTTCGCCGGCTGCATCATCTCTCGTCCTGCCGAGGAGTCTAGAGTCGAGTCTTTTCTTCATGAAAAAGACAGAGGTGTGTCCTCCAGAGACCAGAAGAGCTAGGGCGGGAAAAAAGATTTCGTGATTCTCGAGGAAAACCGATTCAAGGTGAGCTTCGAGATGGTCGACTGGAATCAGAGGCTTCTTGAAGTAATACGCTAAACCCTTGGCATAGGAGAGGCCGACAAGGAGCGATCCGATCAGCCCTGGCCCTTGCGTGACGCCATAAGCATCGATGTCTCGAAGCTTGAGCCGGGCTCGACGCAGGCTCTCCTCGACTATAAAACTGATGGTCCTGATATGCTGTCGAGAGGCCAGTTCTGGGACAACACCGCCGTAGACCGCGTGTATCTTATCCTGGGAGAGGACGACATCGCTCAGGATTTTAAAATCATCCTGGATGATGGCGGCAGCTGTCTCATCGCATGAGGTTTCGATACCCAGGAGATTCATTTCTATTCCTTGTCCTGGATTGATCCTACCCGAGGTGCGCCAAATTCTTCTCCAGAGGCGGCCGCACGATGCCTTTTTCGGTGATGATGGCCGAGATATATTTAACCGGAGTGATGTCAAAGACCGGGTTCATGGCCTTAATGTGGGGCAAAGCCAGGCATTGCCCCGCCAGTTCTCGCACTTCCTGGGGAGACCTCTCCTCGATCGGAATTTGGCTGCCGCTGCCGATCCTGAAATCGACAGTCGAAAGAGGCGCAGCAACATAGAATGGGATTCCATGTTCCTTGGCCAGGATAGCTACAGTGTAGGTGCCGATTTTGTTGGCCGTATCGCCGTTCCGGGCGATCCTGTCGGCTCCGGTGATGACGAGTGAGATCAGGCCTTTTTGCATCAGATGTCCGGCCATGTTATCGGTGATCAGGATCACAGGAATGTTCTCTCTGTCCAGCTCCCAACAGGTGAGCCGCGCTCCCTGCAGAAACGGACGGGTTTCATCCACGTAGACCTGGATTTTTTTCTTCTCGGCGAAGGCCGAACGGATGATCCCCAGGGCCGTACCATAGCCGGCAGTAGCGAGAGCACCCGCGTTGCAGTGAGTCAGGATAGAATCGCCATCCTTTATCAGTGTTTTTCCCCAGAATCCAATTTTTTCGTTCGCCTCATAATCTTCTTTTTCGATGGACAAGGCTTCCTCGACAAGTCTTTCCTGGAGCCGGGGCAAGGCGAGATTTTGGCTGCCCTCAAAGGTGGCTCTCATCCTCTCCAGGGCCCAGAAGAGATTGCGGGCTGTGGGGCGGGTCTTTTTCAACCGTTCGCAGATAAGGTTAAACTCATCTTGGAGGTTGTCTTTATCCTGGACATTCATTATTCCCAGGGCTACACCGAAGGCAGCGGCGACACCGATAGCCGGTGCCCCGCGAATGACCATCTTCTCGATAGCCTCGGCGACCTGTTTTTCATCCCTGCATTCTAGATAGACCTCTTCTGCTGGTAGTTTTCTCTGGTCGATCATGATGACTTTGTCTTTATCCCAGTGAATCGTCGGCTTCATTCACCACCTTAAAAAATGGGAATAATGAATCTCACTCTATCTCCAGAAGGGCCAAGAAGGCTTCTTGGGGTATTTCCACCCGTCCGATTTTGCGCATCCTCTTCTTTCCTGCCTTCTGCTTTTCCAAGAGTTTCATCTTCCGGGTGTAATCTCCGCCATAAAGTTTTGCCAAAACATCCTTCCGGTAAGGCTTGATGGTCTCTCGAGCGATCACCCGCTTCCCGAGCGCTGCCTGTAAGGAGACTTCGAACTGCTGGCGGGGAATGAGCCTTCTCATCCTGTCCACAAGTTTCCGGCCGATGGAGTAGGCTTTGTCTTTGTGCACGATTAGAGAGAACGCATCCACCGCTTCCCGGTTGATCAGGATATCCAGCTTTTGAAGAGGAGCTTCTCTATAGCCAGCCAACTCATAATCCATCGAAGCATAACCTTGGGAGACAGATTTCAGCTGATTGTAAAAATCAAAGACCACCTCGTTAAGAGGAAGAATGTAGGTTAAAAAAATTCTCTGGGAGCTGATGTATTCCATTTTTTTCTGTTCTCCGCGGCGATTCTCGAGGAGTTTGAGGACGGCGCCGAGGTATTTGTCTGGAGTCAGGATGAGGGCTTGGATGACCGGTTCCTCAATCTTCCGGATTTGATGCGGAGGCGGCAGCTGGGAAGGATTCTGAATTTCTTCGACCTGACCATCCATTTTTGTCACCCGGTGGCTGACGCTGGGGGCGGTGGTGATGAGGTTGAGATCGAATTCCCGTTCCAGCCTCTCTTGGATGACTTCTCTGTGGAGGAGGCCCAGAAACCCGCACCGAAATCCCATCCCGAGCGCCGGGGAATTCTCCGGCTCATAACGAAATGAGGAATCGTTGAGCCGCAGCTTGTCCAAGGCTTTCCTTAACTCATCCACACCGCTTCCTGCCGCAGGATACATCCCACAGAAGACCATAGGTTTAGCCTCTTTAAACCCGGGCAGGGCTTGAGGAGCGCGTCTTTTTTTATGAGTGACGGTATCTCCTATGCGGGCATGCCTGAGATCTCTGATGCCGGCGATCAAGTACCCCACCTCTCCCGTGAGGAGGCGATCGACTTTCTTGGGTTTGGGCGTTAAGTGGCCGATTTCTTCCACCTCGTAGATGGCGCCGTTGGACATGAGTTCGACCTCTTCGCCGATGTGGAGTTCCCCGTCAAAGATCCTGATCAGAACAACGACACCCCGATAGGAATCGAACCAGGAATCAAAAACCAGGGCTTTCAGGGTAGAGCGAGGGTCTCCTCTGGGAGCGGGAATGCGGAGGACGATGCTCTCGAAGACCTCATCGATGCCTACTCCCTTTTTGGCGCTGGCCAGGATGGCTTCCTCCCGTTTATAGCCCAAGATATGCTCCAATTGTTCCATGGTCATTTCTGGGTTGGCCTGGGAAAGATCAATCTTATTGATGACCGGGATGAGGTGCAGGTCATTCTGGAGAGCCAGGTATGAGTTGGCTAGGGTCTGAGCTTCTATGCCCTGCGAGGCATCGATGACGAGGAGTGCTCCTTCGCAGGCGGCTAAGCTTCGCGAGACCTCGTAGGAGAAATCCACGTGACCGGGCGTGTCGATCAGGTTAAGGATGTAGGTGTTCTTGTCTTTGGCCTTGTAGGCGAGGCGGGCGGTTTGGGCCTTGATGGTGATGCCTTTTTCCCGCTCGAGGTCCATGGTGTCGAGCACCTGCTCTTTAAGTTCGCGTGGGGGGAGGGCACCGGTTTTCTCGATCAGGCGGTCGGCCAGGGTAGACTTCCCATGGTCAATATGGGCAATTATCGAAAAATTCCTTATCCTCTCCATCGGGATTAGACCTTCACAACCTCCCAATTCTATACTAAAAAAAGGGGACATGCTACTTTTTCAAAAAAGTTGCCTGCCCCCTTTTCTGACCCCTTCTTGACATTTGGAGAGGAGTCGAGTAATTTTGATAGGAGGTTAAATCTCTTCGACAACAAGCCCTCTAAGGAGGTTTCAATGTTTTTATTCGGTCCCGTTGGCCCAACAGAGCTTCTGCTCATCGTGCTCATAATCATCATCATCTTTGGTGCCCGAAAACTCCCCGAGCTCGGAAAATCCCTCGGCGAGGGAATCAAGAATTTCCGTAAGTCCATCACCACAAAAGACAAGGAGGAGGAAACCCCTCCCGACAAGTCAGAGCCCCCCTCCAAGCAAGAATGAAACGTGTCATCGAGAAACTTGCCCGTGAGCGAAAACAGAGAGAAAGCGAATTCTCAAACAAGCTTAAAGAGCTAAAAGAAAAAACCCAGAATTTTCTTGCTCCCCAATATCTTTCATCGGATCAGCCTCTCCGCTCCCGCTACCAAGAGTCAGGGGAAGAAGATTATGAGGAAATCCTATCACTCCAGCACTGGCTGTCTATTCTCTCGGAATTCCAGAGCACTCTCGAAAAAAATCTCGACCAGATGAAACAACTCCTGCTTTCCTCCCTCGAACTCATAGAACTTAACACCCAGCTCACCGATGCCAAGGATAGGGAATGGGACGCCTTAGGCAGCAATCACGTCGGGATGATTTTCAAGAGCCTGGAATGGCGTGTCGACCAGCTCGCGGCAGAATACAAAGACGTAAAAATCCTGATGAGAAAATTCATCCTTCTCAAAGAAAAACTCAGCGCGCTCCTCTCCACTCTCGAAGAAAAAAAGATCCCCAGCCCTGCTCAAGTCAAGGAGCTTCTCGAGCCTCTCGAAGACTGGCACTATGCCGGGTTTGAGAACCGCTTCAGAGGCAACGAAGAGGAGGTTAAAAAACAGCAGGCCCAATACCTCGAGTATTTTGAAAAGGCTCAGGGAAAGCGGGTGGTCGATCTGGGCTGCGGCCGCGGCGAGTTCTTGGAACATCTTGCCGAAAAAGGCCTCGAAGCCGAGGGCATCGACCTCAACACAGAGATGGTCGAAGCCTGTCGCGACAAAGGCCTCCGCTGCCTCAAGGGAGACCTCCTGGAGAAACTGGTCGATTACGAGGACAACTCCTTAGGCGGCATCTTCTGTTCACAGGTTGTCGAACACCTCCCTCCTCCCTACTTAAAACGCCTGGTCGAACTTTCCTTCCTTAAACTGGCGCCGTCATCTTACCTCGTCTTGGAAACCATAAACCCAGCTTCAGTCTTCTCCCTCGTCCAGATTTATTTTTTGGATATCTCCCACCATAATCCGGTCCATCCCCAAGCCCTCAAGTTCCTCCTGGAGAGCTCTGGATTCGAGCAAGTCACGATACAGTTCTCTGCTCCCCTGGAAAAAGAAAAACTCCAAGAACTTCCAGATGCCGATGAAATCGCCACCATCCTCAACCAAAACATCGACAAGCTGAACAAGCTTCTGTACGCGCCCGCAAACTATGCTGTTATCGGCCTAAAACCTTAAAACTAACATGTCCGTTTATGCTGGATTTGATCTGGGGGGAAGCCAGCTTAAGTGCGGCCTCATAAATGACGAGGGGAAGGTCCTTTTCCAGGATACTTTCGAAACACCGGCCAAAATCAAAGACCTCCTCCCGCTCCTCAAAACATCATGGGAAACACTCAAGAAAGAAGCTAAAAAAAATATCACATCATGCGGATTCGGATTCCCCGGCATCTTCAACCTTTCCGAGCAGAAAATCTACCAATCTCCGAACTTTCCCGAGCTCGATCTCTTCGATCTCAGCCCCGCCCTTTCCTCGATCATCGACATTCCCTTCTATGTCAACAACGATGCCAACCTGGCCGCCTTCGGTGAATATAAACTTGGAGCTGGACAGGGCGTACAAAGCTTGGTCCTCCTGACCATAGGGACAGGTATCGGCACGGGAATCATCCTCGACGGAAAACTCTGGCAAGGCAAATGTGGGTATGCTGGAGAGCTTGGCCATGTCCCAGTGAATCCTGAAGGAGACCCCTGTCTTTGTGGAAGTCAAGGATGTCTCGAAACAGAGGTCTCGGCACCGACAATCGTCAGAAACTATAAGGATTTGAACAAGCTGGATGAGGAGGTCAGTGCCGAGGAAGTCTACAGGAGAGCCAAGAAGGGAGACCCAGAAGCTCTCCAGGTGTACGCCAGGGCTGGTCATTTTCTAGGAGTCGGCCTCGCGATAGCCATCAACCTCTTAAACCCGGAGAAAATCCTCCTGGGCGGGGGAGTCATGAAGGCCGGCGACCTGCTCCTTGCTTCAGCCCTTCCAGCAGCAGAAGAAAGATCTTACACCCCCGCCTTTGACTGCTGCCGCATCGAAGAAGCTGCCCTCGGAAACACAGCCGGCTTTATCGGTGCCGCCCTCTGGTCCAAGGAACAATCTCCCCATTTTTGACATCATTTTTTGACTCTGCTATAAATCATGGTGAAATTCATACCCATGAAATGATTAATTCACTCATTCCTAAATCCTCTGAATTAGGAAATTAGAGAATTGAGTTATGAGCATGGAAGGAAGACGTGAAAAATGCAAAATAATATCGATGAAATAAAAAAACGGATCAAACACAAATTGCCAAATTTGACTGAATCCCAAAAGGCCATTGCGAACTATATTGTGGAGAATCCTCAGAGATTCTCCTTATGTTCGGTTAGGGAATTAGAAAAGGAACTGAAAATCAGCAAATCGACGATTGTCCGTTTGGTTCAGGCTCTCGGCTACAAAGGTTTCTCCGAATTGAAATCAGAATTTTTAAAAAGTATTAGACAGAATGTTGGTCCTATCCCGCAGTATAAGACATTTTTATCCACAACCCATGAAAAATTGGATTTTATCCGATTTATCGCTGATGAAACGGTTAACAACATCCATAGAACTCTCCAATCAATCGATAGCAGACAATACAAAAGGGCAATCGATCTGTTAAAAAAAGCCAGCCATGTCTATACCATCGGTATCGGGATTTCGAGCTGCTTGGCTGAAATTGCAACATATTTATTTACCCGTGTCTCAATCAACTCCAACTTCATGACCCACGGCACCCTAAAATTCACTGAACAAATAATCAATATTTCGCAAAAAGATGTAATTGTTGCTTTCTCGTTTCCACCATACTCAAAAGAAACAATCGAGGCCGCCCGGTATGCACAAGAGAGGTCAATCAAAGTTATTTCTATAACTGATAAAGTTACGAGCGAAATCGTTCAGTACAGTGATGTGTTCCTCCAAGTCTCTGTAAAGAGCATCACCATTTCGAATTCAATCATGTCTGTATTGGTATTGTTGTATGCAATCATTGCCCATCTAGGTGACGAGTTGAAGGAGAAAACCTTAAAAACAATTGAAGCTATTGAACATGTCAGGAAGGAACATGAATAAGAATCAATCTATCATGGCTCGAAAAGTCATCTCGCCTTCATCCCCATGGATCGAGGACGATCAAAGCAGAAATTAGTGTCAAAACAGCCTGCCTGAAACAGGCTGTATTCTCAATTCGCTGAAAGACAAATATGGTTGTCAGAGTATGTCTATTGAGGCAACCGCAGAACCCAGAATGATATATTTATATAACAGATCGTACCTTATCCAAAATTTACTAACATTATCTTGACATTCATAATAATTTTTTTTATATTTCTTTGAGACAAATGTCTCAAAAAATTTAATAAACGGGACAGAATCCGGAGAAAGAGTGTGCCTCCCGCTCAAGAATCTATGAGATTTGTACCAGCCAAGGCAAAAAAGTCGAGAAATCTGACCATAACCACTTAGTTTTATTAAGTATAAATCGGCAAAGAATAATGACAATAAAATGTGGAGAGGAGGTGAGAATTGCAGAGAGGAAAAAATGGGAGGCATTTCTCTATGAATTTCTTTTTCTATTCAACTCATGCTCCATGATCCGTTTGATCACCGGATGTTATGAGATGTTATGAAAGGTATGAAGGTCTGCCGCCGATGATCTTCAAAAATATGAAGTTGGATTCAAATTTTTGGATTTTTTTTACTCCAAGCACTTTCCATATTTATCCTAACTATTTGAATAAAAATAAGTTAAAGCAAATTATCCATTTGGCACAATTCTTGCTCATACATTTTATAATTTATATTATGAATGTAAATGACAGCAGAGGCAACCGCTCATCCTATGCTATCCCAAAAACAATCAGCCAGTCTATCTATAACTATCTCAAAGACTCCATAATCAATAACAGCCTTAAAGCCAATCAAAGATTAAACGAAAAGGAAATCGCCAGGCTCTTCGAGGTCAGCACCACCCCAGTCAGGGAGGCTGTCTTGAGGTTAAGTGCCGAGGGGTTCGTCACCATCGACTCCCACCGGGAAACCGTAGTCAAGGAAATCTCGTATGAAGAACTAAAGGATATTTTCCAGGTCCTGGGCCAGTTGGACAGCTTAGCCACGTGTCTGGCTGCGGATAACCTCAGTCCCGAAGACTTGAAAGACCTCGAAAACCTGACCAGAGAAATGGAAAAAAATTGTTATCTTGATTCAACAGAAAAATATGTGGCCCTCAATCTGGAAATCCATAAGAAAATTTGGAAGCACATCCCGAATAAAGTCCTTCGCTCCACTCTCCATTATGTTCACAACCAAATGCTCAGGTACAGCTATGCCCATCTCAATGCCTTAAAAAAGCCTGATGTGCTGAAGACATCCATGAGAGAGCATAAAGATATGATCACGGCTCTGAAAAGCCGCAATAAAAAAAAACTTAAGAACATGATGTTTGAACACTGGAATTCCCGCCTTCAGCCTTCCTCCTACGAGGAGGGAATAAGAGAATATTTAACAAGCCAAAGAAAAGGAGGTGCCCAAAGAAAAAGCGAAGAAAAGACAAGGGAAAAAGGTGGAGTATCGGCTAAGCCCGATACTCCAGAGACAATGGACTGATAAGAAAGGAGATAAAAATGCCTAAAAAATTCTTCAAGCTCTCCTTCATTGTTCTTCTTGCTCTAGGTTTAGCTGCGATAAGCTTTGCCCAAGGACGACAGTCAGGATCGATCAGCGGCGCGGTCGTAGATGAGGAAGGGAATCCCCTTCCTGGAGCTACGCTCACTCTCACCGGAACCGGGGTCATGGGCAGCTTGACCTACGTCACCGGCGAGATGGGAAGATTCCGTTTTCCTTCCTTGATTCCTGGCGAGTGTCAACTCCGAGTCGAGATGCCCGGGTTTAAAACCACAACCAGAACAGGCTTATTAGTCAGCGTTGGCAAAACGACCGAGGTCGACATTGTCCTTGCGGTCGCCACAGTCGAAGAAGAAGTCACGGTCGTGGCTGAATCGCCGGTAGTCGATGTTGAGACTTCAAAGGTCAGTGTCCACTACAGCAGTGAATTCCTGGCCTCCATCCCGATGAACCGGG
>Ga0209427_10005925_pt1 | contig 14001 bp, 10 predicted proteins | sample DeeMarSWOR136_30_FD_187465 | JGI IMG/M metagenome (GOLD analysis project Ga0209427, IMG submission 187465) | Marine sediment microbial communities from White Oak River estuary, North Carolina - WOR-1-36_30 (SPAdes) (version 2) | ecosystem: Environmental > Aquatic > Marine > Intertidal zone >... | reverse complement strand
ATTGAAACAGCCGCGAGAATCACCATTGGAGGCATCAAATAGTAGATAAACCATTGAAAAGGCAAATACAGTCCAAATAAGTAGGATTCTGCCAGAACAAACGGGACAAGGAAACTCATGAACAGAATTAGGAAAAAAAGAGGTTCCTTTTTCGCTCTCAACTTAAGGAAAGCAATAGCAAGACCAACGAAAGAAATCACGAACACGAAACCGAAGTTCAGCATAAAAGCGCTGAGAGTGGTGCTTGGAATCTGATACACCGTCGTTTTTTGCATGAAGAAAACATGCTCAATAAGAACTCCGAGGTAGGGAAACATCGCTTGGAAATAATAGAGGAAAAACGCTATTGCACCGCCCAGAATCACCGCAATAAGCGCCTTTAGATGGATGCCTCTGGACTTTATAAGCATGAAAAGTATGATCGGTGGAAGGATTAACACAGTTATAAACGCAGTCAGCTGATGGGACAAAACCAACGAAAACGCCACAAAAAAAGCAACTATGACATGCCCGAAGCTTTTCATTGCCAAAGGCAGATACAAGAAAAGCAAAAACATGAACGTCAAACCGAGGACAGTGGTGTAGCCGCCCCACAAGTTGAGTTCGAACATCGGAACACAGAAAAACAGCAAAACAGCTGCGATACCCCCAATTCTCTTGCCGAAAAACTTTGAGCCAATCAAATAAACCGAGAAAAACAGCAACCAATCAATAAGAACCGCCAACGCCTTCTCCAGAAAAATTAGTTGCGCAACGCTGGTTGCGCCAGTAAATGAGATAAGCACGGCAAGCAAAATCTGGAAAAGGGGAGGAGTCCAGCCCAAGTTTTCCAACGGTATTTTTCCAGTTTGCAAGAAAATATGGGCTTTTTCCATGTGAACAGCAGGGTCGTTTCCCAATACCAAACCGTTCATTGACATGATGGAGTAGAAGAGTATCAGGATCACGGCTGAAAAAACCGCTACGAACGCAAACTCAACGATTTTCTTCTGCTCAGGAGTAAGTGTCAACGCCATTATGCCATTCCCCACCTAGGCGAAGCCTTTTTTCACCATGAATATTGCCAAATCATTGTTAATAAACACCAAACTGAAAGTAGGGTCTTTTGCAAATTTCGGCAATAGTTCAAAATAGCGACAAACAATATACGAGATATTCCAGTCGTTCACTGCTTGCTGGTAATCGAAGACCTCAAGGGGCAGATCAGACATTGGTACTTGTGGCAAATTGAGGTTGTTGGTGATTATATCGTTGAAGTATTGATCCTTTTTTTCTTGAGATTGATAAATTTCTAGGTTATCTGACACTGAGTAAGCGCTTAGCGCCATCTGGATTTCTACTTTGGCTTTGCCTTGCAGGTTATAATCTAGCGTAAAGATGCAAGGGTTTTCAGGATTGACCAAATCAATTTTCGGCTGTTCTTTGTTGAAAATCAGTTGGCTAAAGGCTTTCACTCCTTCATCCAGCAAGGCAATTGTGTTTTTTTGTAGTGCTTGCACTTTGCCTTTGCTGTTCACAGTGAAATCAAGCCAGTCTAAAGAAACACCAGCAACTGCGCTTTCTAATGTAATAGACATATCAACAAACAATAATCCTTTGTGAACTGTTGTTAACTGAGTATAATTGAAGAACCCATTGCCTTTCGTCACAACAATAGTAGCATTCTCAGTGTCATTTTCCACTCGCATTTCTATTACTGGAAGCTGATCTAGGCATAAAGATTGCACACTATCGTCAACGCGGTATTTGATTTCTATTTTACTGCTGTTAAAGTTCAAGAACGAGTAAGGAAAATATGTCCAGTTGAGCTTAGCCAGAATCACTGGATTATGCCTGCCAATGTATCCGCCGTCCTCCCGAACTTGAATTAACCCGTTATCTATAATGTAATTGGTGTCAAGCAGGCTTGTGGCAACCTTTGCAGGTTCGAATTCGCGGGCAAGCACCAAATATTGAGGGTCGACGGCGCTTAAGGTTGGGCGCTCTGCGAAACCTGAAAACCACCATCCGTAATAGGCGTCGGAAACAAAAACTGAGCCCGCTGGCGTGTTCTTGCGAGCCCATTGCATTGCCTCATATCTGGGGTCGTTCATTGCTTGGTAAAAGCTTTGAATTTCTACACCTCGAAATGGGGTCAGGAAGATTGGCACCAACAAAAATAGAATGAGCAAGAAACTTAGAGCGAAGCCTGTGTAAATGCTTTTGCGAGACAGTCTCGACAATATTTTGCTTATTTTGAGGGTGTTTTTCTCGGTTTGAGACGCTTTCTTTGTTAAAGATAGATACGTGTCTATTATGCTTGCGAAGAAGCCCGCACCGTGATCAATCCCAAGCGCGATTAGAAGTATGAGGGGCAAGATGATGAAGTATAGAAACCGATTATAATCTGTGTAAATCCCCACTAAAAACGCCTGAGTAAACAGCATGGGAACAAAAATCCATAACACGAGAAGCAAAGCTGGAACAGTCAAAAATTTTCCGCGGTACTTGTTGGAGAATAAAAAGAAGAAAACTACACAAATGAAAAGAGGTATCACCAATTCCAGAGGAAGCACTCTCGTTGAGAGAAGTGCCAGCCGAATATCTGATACGCCGCTCGAGTTTGCACCTAAATATGCAGGCGTAGCTTCCACCAAAAATGGAGAAACTAAAATTGCTCCGAGGAAAATCGGCAAAAGCCAAATGAGAATATACCTTTTTGATACGCCTACTCGTTCGGAAAAAATCGCCACCAAAATTGCAGTGGAAAATGTTATGCATACAAACATAACTGCGCTAAGGGAGTGGGTAAAGAATATGGCTCCAGACAAAATCGTTGTCGTAACGAGAAAAGGAAACAGAGAAAATCTTTCCCTTTCCAAGTACAGATAAAAAATCACGGGAATCAACATCAAAGTTACTGCGTTGGGGAAGCCACCCCATATAAGCATCTCTACATCAAATCGTGAAATCGCCACTAAAAACGCAACTATGAAGGCAGTTGATTCTCCCCAAACGCTTCTCCCTATCAAGAATGCACATAAAACAATGAATGAAGAAAAAAACGAAGCAACCAAGGAGTGAGCCAAATAATCAGGTATTCCAGTCATCAATATTATATTCGAGACGAATATGTGGTATCCTGGAAAAGTTAGAGAAAGACCGCCGCCCATCTGGTAATTGTTCCACAGGAAATTTGGGTTGTCCGATAAACTGATTGACTTGATTATGCTTTCGTGTAAACCGATGTCTGCTCCCGGCGGGTAAGTTGCCCAGTGAATGAGCAACATGCGGTATACGAATGAAAAAGCCAAAACAAGGAACAGTAAGAGATATTTATTTGGTATTTTGAACATTTTTGTCTTCCCAAACATTCATTTTTACTTCTTGAATGAATAGTGTAGTAGCGGAGTCAAAGTTTAAATATGGAATTCGAATATAAAAATCGAAGGTATAAAAAACTAAAGGGAAGTAATGTTAAATGTCATGGCTTAAATCTATGATGGAGAAAGAGCCTCCGGAACCAGAGAACCCAATCGGCACAGTTGTTATAGGCAACATCGAACCTGACATGCACGACACAGCTAAAGAAGCAGTCAGAAAGGCACTTAAAAGAGCTGGATTCAAGACGATTGACGCAGGTAAAAGCGTTGCCCCGCAAGTTTTCGTGGATAAAGTGAAAGAGTCAAATGCTGACATACTAGCGATTTCAGTTAACACGGTGCCCGCAAAGAACAACCTTGCCAAACTAGATGAAGCATTGAAAGCAGGCGGTCTTAAGGAAAAAGTGATAATCATTATGGGCGGCGCTGCGGTGAAAAAAGAAGACGCGGAAGCACTTGGAGCAATATTTGGCAAGAACAAGGAAGAAGGCGTTGAAATCGCCAAGAAGGCAGTAGCTGGAAAGAAGTAAATCTACAATTCAGATGAGGTAACATGTTCAAATTCAATACGCCACAAAAAATTTACGAAGTAGGAAACGTGAAAGTAGGCGGTCAGCCTGGAGAGTTACCCACTTTTCTAATAGGCTCTATTTTTTGGCTAGGCCAGAAACTGGTGAAAGACGCAAACAAAGGAATTTTTGACGCTACAGAAGCTGAAAACTTGATCAATAAAATGGAAACCCTGCGCGATTTAACAGGTGTTCCTTTTGCTTTTGACATCGTTGGAACCACTGAAGAAGCTTTTTCCAAGTATATCCCTTTCGTTGCCGAACACAGCGACGCTCCATTGATGTTGGATGCAATGAGTCCAAGAACCCGTATGTCAGCTGCAGAAATGGTCAAGAACATGGGACTTCAAGACAGATGCTTGTACAACTCGATTTACAAAGGTGTCAGAGATGCGGAACTAGAAAAACTGAAGGACAGCAGTATCAAAATGTCCATAGTTCTCGCTGACAACCCGAAAGACAACAGCTTAGAAGGAAAGATGCAGGTGCTTGAGGAAGCCTTAGCGCTGGCTGAAAAAGGTGGAATCACAAAACCGTTGATAGACACAGCTATTCCAGCATTCGAACCAGCTATGGGCACAGCAGTAAGAGCGATACCGAAAATAAAGGAAAAGTTCGGTCATCCTACAGGATTGGGAACTGGAAACGTTGTCACCACCATGGGATGGGTCAAAGCGCACTTCGCCAAAGAGTTCAGAAAAGGAACCAGAACTGCCACCAACGCTATAATGCAAACAGTTGGCTCCAACTGGTTGATGTTCGGGCCAGCTGAACAGTCAGACTATGTTTTCCCCGCAGTAGCAATAGTCGACGCATACGTTGCATCTGCAATGGGCGATCTAGGCATCAGACCGTTAAATGAGCAGCATCCGATTTACAAGATTTTCCTCTAAAATCCATCCTTTTATTTTTTTGTTAAAAATTTGCTTGAATTAGCCCGAAGGATAAAAAAGGTGAAACCCACTAGTTGGTTTGGAACAATCGTCCTATATACAGGGTTAACAATTTTATTTGCCAATTTTATTCCTAATGACTCTCCATTTTCCGTTTTCAGTTACGTATTTGGGTTCATGTTAGTCTCGATTGTACCTGGGTACTGTCTTGTCAGCCTTTTATTCCGAGAAGGAAAACTTGACTTAGTTGAAAAAGCCGTGTTGTCAGTTGCGTTAAGTTTCAGCATAGTTGGGGTTGCAGGACTTTTTTTAGGTTTGTCACCTATAGGGATGACAACTACGTCACTTACCATCTCGCTTAGCAGTATAGTTGTGGTTTTAGCTTTCCTCGCGTTCTTAAGAAAAAGGAAAGCTCAAACGCAGAGCACAAAACAAGCCGTTATTATCGAGAAAAACCCGTAAATTCTGCCTCTTCTAAACGCTTAAAGAAGCAAAAGCGCTCAGAGAAAACAGTAGCAACCCGCACTTCAGGTTCATAAAAGGAAGGGGAAGACCGCACAGAACACCATAAAACACAAAAACAGGAGCAACCTAAGCCGCGGTTAACTTAACTTAAGAGATGAAAAAGATGTGTGGCGGTTAGAAAAGTGACCGCCATTGATCAACCAAGTTCAGAACTTCGTCGCCTCCGTAGCCATTTAGCTCTTCTAACACGTCAGTGCTTTGCACAGCGGCTTTTTGAAAGTCTCTAATTCTCTGCGAGTTCTCAGCTAGAAATATTATTCCGTCAACACCTGTTCGCGCTATGCGCACTGCGACAGTTAGCAGTTGATCGACCGTTGGAACTTGTTTGGGGTCATCATTTGGTCCGCGGACGTAAAGGTTAGTGAATACTGGTTTTTTCAATTTGCTTTTGAATGCCCTAGCTAACATCTCCCAGTACCAAGGAGAGGGATACGCCTTTGAAAACATCGGAATCACGAATGTATCAGCATACTCCGCTAAAGCATCGAAGTCGTAGCCAAATCTTTCTCTGCCAAGCACTGGGTCGGGCAGCAAGTTTACGTATAAAGGCTTGCCTCCGATGCGGTTTTTCACTTCTTTCAAAAATTCTGTTACTGTTTGTGCTCTCCAGTCATACCAGTTTAGCCCGCTTTGGCGCCAGAGTTCAATGCAGCGCGGGCATACGCAGAAACCGTGGTCAGCGAAGTGCTGGCTGCTTATGCTTATTCCAGGAGTTACACGGGCGCATTCCTCTATTAATTTAAGATTGTACTCTCTGACTTCCGGGTTTGTCATGCATAGGACATCCCATCTGAGGTTGTATTTCTTGTTTCCCGGATTAATTCCGTTGACTTTGGGAGCGGTTAGCCTGCGGAATGCTGGACCATCTTTTGAAAACGAGATCCACTCGGGATGTTTCTGCGCCATCGCGTTATCCCCGAAGACAGCGATGTTAGTGTACATATTAGGATTAGGATTTCCCACGGTTCCGGATTCTGGTTTGATGCGGTAGAAGTTTATGTCAACTCCTTCAGCGGGTTCGGGTTGATACAGAAAGGTTGCAAATTTCAAGGTTCTCACCATTAAATCATGACTTTGTACACGGAATAATTTGCAGGTTAATTAAGGTTTTCAGTTTTCTCCTTAGAAAAGGCGACGTTCAACATGTTTATCAGTGGGGCAAGTATTTGTTAGCCTTCATTACGGCTTCTTTCACAGCTTTTCTTGTGCAGAATCCAACTAGTTGTCCAAGTTTTGAGGCTGGACCTCCATAAACTATGGGTGCACCTCGGTTTGTTTTCGCCACAATTATGGCGTCTGTTATTGTTCCCGTGGCTACATCGCCAGAGTACCTGCTTCTGATGTCCAGTTCCCACAGCGCCGCTGTTTTTGCTTCGGTTGCAGTGAGTACGGTGCTGACTAGGCAGCTTTCAGTCGGGTTTCCATCTATGACTACCATGATGTTTATTGTACCGGTTATTTCCTCAACCTCTATGTTTTCGCCTGCGGATTCGGCGTGGGAACAAGTTACACCTTCGGGGTCCACTGCGGTAGCAGTAACGCTTACGGCGAGATCACCGTCTTTCTTTGAAACTAATGCGAACTTTTCAACTGCGGCGGCGGTAACCATCCCAACGAAATGTTCTGAGAGCCCAAGTTTCTTTGCGGAGTCAAGGATTAGTTTTTGAGGGTTTACGTGTAGTTTTCGGTCGCTGTATTCCTCTGGAGCTTGTACATTGAGTATGGCTTTAACTTTTTTGAAACCGCCATTGTAAATGGCTGAGCTGACGGTGCTCAAATCAACGTCGGAGAGTATGGCTAACACGTTGTCTTTTAAAACGAGCTTTCCAAAGTTGCCGAAAAGGTTAATTTGCTTCGTAAACTCATCCACCTGTTATTTGTCTTTCTTAGATTCGTCTTGATTTATAATAATCGCTTTTTCAGGACATAAGTTTGCGCAGACACCACATCGAGTGCACGATACTACATCAACGATTTGAGGTTTGCCGTCTGTGCTTGTTTCCAAGACGCCAAATGGACAAACACCGACACAGATAAGCCCGGAACAAGGAGAACATTTGGCGTAATCAATTAGAATAATCGAGTTGTGCTTCCCCATGGCGAGTCAACAATTAAATAAGCCGCTTGAATATATCTGTTGCGCGCCGAGTTGGCAGACATGAAAGTGGGACTGGTCACGTACACTCCGGAAAAAGTCGAAGGCTTCGACTTGCATGTGTACTATTCGAAACGGGCAGATGGCTCAGTTTTTACAGCGGCAAGAGAAATGCAGAATGATGTTACATGTTTCTGTGATGCTAAAGCCATCAGAGAAGATGCAAACATGGTAGCGGTTTCAAAAAAAGGTCCAGCATTGAGAAAAAACAGGAAAATAAACTTGCCCTTTGATTTTGTTTGCCCTACAAATCCAGAATATCAAGCAAAAGTTATGGATTATGTCGAAGGGCTTGGCAGAGAAAAGATTCAAGGGGTGACTTTGAACCTTTACCACTTTCCAGAGGAAGAGTTTTGTGTTTGCCCAAGATGCATTGAACTGTGGCAGCAGAGTGGACTAAACTGGACGGAGTGGCGAGCGCAGGAAATAACTAACTTCCTTAAAAAGGCGAAGAGTCTGGTCAAAGGCGCTTTCGCGGTTGAGATGTTTCCGGATCCAATGCTTGCCAAAGAACGGTTCGGAATAGACTTTGAGCGCATAGCCGAGTTGGTGGATTATTTTCATGTGCCACTGTCTTCAAGGGATTATTTAACGAATTACTGGGTAGATCTGTTAGCAAGGGATTTTCTCAAGGTTTTGAAGAAGCCTGTGGTTGTGGAACTCAGCGCGGAGATGCTGACTGACGAGAAAACTGATGCGTTGCTGAAGACTTTAGCATACTTGAGCAGGCACAACTTAATGGGCGTGCTGCTGCTGGTGCATGACTCGGATAAAGCGAGGCAAGTCTGCAGGTTCGCAGTGGATAACAGTGCGTTCCGCGAGTGGCTCAGGAAATTCGAGTTCACCGAGATGACACGGATAGTGGATAACTGGGCTAAGCTCTACTAAGACTGGCTACTCGAAAAAACTACCCCTCTATAGTTTCTGCAATGAACCAATATTAGGATCCAAATATGATGGTCCGGCTGTTGTGTGTTTCTATTTTGTGGCAAGTTCGCATGTTGAAGCGCGGAGTTTTTTGCAGTGGTAAAACAAGGACAGATAGGGGATAGATAGTTTGGGGTTGGGGTAAAGACTGAAATGCAGAGTGTAGCAATGGTTCAGTGTTTGGAATAAACGACTTTCCCGCCCACGATAGTCAGTTCTACCGAAATACTTGCGATTTCGGATATTGGAACGGAAAACGGGTCACGTGAAAGAACCGCAACGTCTGCTATTTTCCCAGTCTCAACAGATCCTTTAATATTTTCCTCGTGGGACGAGTATGCCGCGTCAACCGTGTACATCCGCAGAGCCTCGTCAATAGTTACCCGTTCTTCAGGAAAAATCTCTCTAGTCACCGCAGTTTGCACTCCCAGCAATGGGCTTAATGGTTCCATCGGGCAGTCCGAACCGCTGACAACTTGTATGCCTTCCTTGAGCAACGTTTTGATTGGGAAAAACCATCTGGCTCTTCTTGGTCCTAAATGTTCCATGGCAGACCACACCGAAAATTCAGAGGCAATAACACACGGCTGCACGGAAACGATGACTTTCTGCTTTTTCACACGGTTAATTAACTCTCCGTTGAGGACCGCGGCTTGCTCGATGCGATTGCGCGCATCTTTTCGTGGCGCTTTACTTGAAATTTCCTCAATTGTGGTTAGAGCTGCATCTACAGCCTTGTCGCCCACGGCGTGTATAACCAGTTGAAGACCCGCTTTGAGTATTTTAGCGGCTGCCGCGTTCATTTCCTCCTGAGTGGAAAGCAGCCTTCCGCTTGCCGCAGGTTCATCGCTGTAAGGTTGAAGCAGCGCTGCAGTTTTCGCGGCTAAATATCCGTCGGCAACAATCTCAACGCCGCCAATTCTTACCATGTTATCCTCCAAACCCAAAGGTGAGCCTAACCTTGTTACAACATCCAAGAGACTCGCTGGGATAACCATATAAACTCTCAGCTTCAGCTTGTTCTCCCGGCGAAGTCTCTGAAGTGCTTGGATCTCAACTGACGACAAAACCATCCAGTGCACGCTGGTCACTCCCGCTTCAACGATTTTTTGACACGCTAAACCAGCGGCGTCCGCAAGCTCTTCTTCGCTGGGTTCGGGGATAACAGCCCAAATAAAGTTCGTGGCGTTATCTCGTAAAACACCTGTAATCTCACCTGTCTCCACGTCTCTGTCGATGGCGCCGCCCGGCGGAACGGTGGTAAACCGCGTCACGCCAGCCAACTGTAAAGCTTTGCTGTTTACAACGCACACTTGCCCGCTCTCCTGATAAAAAATCACGGGGTTATCGGACGAAACCAAGTCTAAATCAAAACGAGTGGGAAGGCGTTTCTCGGCGAAACGAGTTTGGTCCCAGCCCCGACCTAACAACCATTTTCCCTTAGGCGCCTCCTCTACCTGTCGGCTTAGGCTTTCCTGCATTTCTTTTATGGAACCTATGGCGCTCAGGTCAATCCATCTTAAGAGCCTTCCAAAGTCAGTAACGTGAATGTGAGTGTCAATGAAACCTGGAACAACTGTTTTCCCCTTTAAACTAATGACCTTCGTGTTTTTCCCAATCCATGGCTCAATCTCTTCGTTTGTGCCTACCTGAACGATTTTGTCGTCTTTTATGGCTATTGCTTCCGCATAAGGTTGAGACTGGTTCATGGTTAAGACTTTGCCACTTGTTAAAGCCAAATCCGCCGACATTACAACGCCACATTTCACGTTTTGGTTTATTGAAGATGCTACGCGTTAGATTTTGCATCGAATCTGTTCTAAACTGGTAAATCGCTATAAAGCTTTAATTTAAAAAGGGTTCCGTTTGTGTGCAGAGCACTTCTGTTGCCTTTTCCTTTTGCGTCAACGTGCAGAAACATATTCAGCAAGGTTATTATTTAAGAAATTGTTATCTAAGGCTTACTCTGGTATGCGTAACATATGGCTTAAATTGTAACCAAAAAGGGAAGCGTTGCACAGATTGATTTTGTTAATGACCACCGCTCCGCCTGCAAAGGGACCATGGATTCATGGAAGAAGATTTCTGCCGATAGGATTAGCCTACGTGGCTGCCGCTCTCGAAAAAAGCGGTTTTAAAGTTGAAATGTTTGACAATTATCTACTTGAAAAACCAATTGAAGAAGTCAAGCTTGAAATGAAACGGCTTAACCCAGAAATAGTCGGCATAACCTGCAGTTCCGCAACTTACAGCCGATGTATCGAAACGGCTAAGGCAGTTAAAGAGACGCTTCCTTCATGCAAGGTGGTGGTCGGTGGGTGGCATCCATCCTACGAGCCTGAAAGCGTGCTACAACACTCGGAAATAGACTACGTTGTGATTGGCGAAGGAGAACGCGCCATGGTGGAGCTTGCAACCTACATATTCAAAGGTGAAAACGACGGCGCAGTAACCGACATTGCTGGCGTTGCTTATAGGCACAACGGGAAAATAGTGAAAAATGCTCAGCGCTTCATCAGCAATTTGGACAAGCTTCCTTTTCCAGCTTGGAATTTACTGCCGTTACACTTGTACGACCGCCGCATTGAGTTCTTAAGTGCCAAACCAGTGGACAACATGAGTATAGCGCGAGGCTGCCCCTTCAACTGCGCCTTTTGCGAGATTAAACAGTTATGGGGAACAACGTGCCGCACCTTCAGTCCACCTAGAGTGCTGGAAGAAATTAACCATCTGATGACAAATTATGGCACAAAAGGAATCTACTTCATAAACGACAACTTCACGATTCGAAAAAAAGAAACCGCAGAACTATGTACGTTAATACGAAAGAGCCAGCTCGACATCGAATGGGTCTGTGACACTAGAGCCGACTTGGTTTCGCGAGACCTACTGAAAGAGATGAAAGCAGCTGGCTGCAAGACCATATGGTTTGGCGGTGAATCAGGCTCACCGCGCATTCTAAAAAAGCTCAACAGAGGTATTACTCTCGAGCAAACGGAACGCGTGTTAAAGATGTGCAGGGAAGAGGAAATCCAGACCGCTTGCTCATTCCTTCTGGGAATACCTGGAGAAACAGTAGCCGACATGAAAGCCACCTTTAAGTTCGCAAGGAAGATAGATCCTGACTGGTGTCGATTTAACGTGTTTGTAGCGGTTCCAGGCAGCGCCTTATATGATGAGGTAATGGAGAAAGGTCTCTACGACCGTATTGAAGACTTCGCAGCCTACGTCAAAACTGACGCCTTCAATTACGAATTGCTACTTGAAGTTCAAAGACGCTTCCACAGAGACTTCGATAAATCGCCGAAGAGGATTCTTAGAAAAATGAGGCGCAAAGGATTTTTCACCGTTTTGAAAAAGGCTCCCCAATATCTTTTTGGATAACTCGACTATTTGGTGGAAATCCAGCCATAACGCTTGTGGCAATGGGCACTAGCATCAGCTCCGAAACGTTTATTCTCCAAGGGCATCATTAATTTTCTTATGAAGTCAGCGTTGTGGGTTCTACTTGCTGCGCTCTTGATTTTCAATGTTTACACGCCCACGTTTTACTCTCACTATGAGGTTAAGGAAGAGACAGCTAAAGATGACTTCTTTTTTGGAGTTACTTCAGGCGGAAACACCACAAGCCAAGCAAAGCTTCTGATAGACAAAGTGAAAGACTACGTGAACCTCTTTGTCATTAATTCTTGGGACATAACCTCAAATGAGACTGCCCTCACAGAAGTCTGCAACTATGCCGTAGATGCCGAAATGAACGTCATTGTGTTCTTTAGTTTCGTCTTTTATAATTACACTGACCAAGAAGGCAACGACCTCATTTCTGGTCCGCTTGAAAAGCGGGAGGAAAGTTTAGTTTTTTACAACTACACGCATCAGAGTGGGAGCATTTACAACTCCTCAAGTTGGGAAGAGCTGGGCATTGACCCGTTCCATATGTCGTGGCTGAACAAAGCCCGTGAAAGATGGAGCGACAAATTCTTAGGTGTTTACCTCTACGACGAGCCTGGCGGAAAACAAATTGACACGGGCTTTTGGGACAGAATGGCTTTCGGAAGAAGCGACGTTTGGTTCGCAGAGGGTAACATCACGGCTTTCAGGAATGTTTCTGACTATAGTGAGGCGACAAATCTATTTGTCCGGAGCCTCTACCGTAGTGGAAGTATGCAGCACGTAATAAACAGCAGCGTTCCTGATTCAATAAACAGTCCGTTGCCTGTTTTTACCTCTGACTATGCACTTTACTGGTTCGACTACCTCGCAGGCTACGACGCCGTTTTCGCAGAATTGGGTTGGGATCATTCTGAAACGCAGCATATAGCTCTCTGCCGAGGAGCAGCGAAAGTGCAAAACAAGAAGTGGGGCGCCATCATCACTTGGGCTGAGGATAATCCTCCTTACTTGCCTAATGGAGATGAAATGTTACAGCAAATGCTTATAGCCTACTATGCAGGAGCTAACTATCTGACAGTCTTTAACTATCCTCCAGTTAATCCCTACGGCGCATTAACTGAGGAGCACTTTGCCGCCATGGAGAGGTTTTGGAACCAAATCCACGCTTTTCCACGAAGCATGTTCGTAAAGGTAGAGGGTGAAGTGGCTTTTGTGCTTCCTAAAGACTACGGGTGGGGCATGAGAAATCAAGATGATACAATTTGGGGGTACTGGCTTCCCGATGATTTGTCCCCTCTAATCTGGGAAAATATGAACAAGCTAATCAAGCAATATGGTCTAAAATTAGATATAATCTACGATGACCCCCAATTTGATTTCACGAAGAAGTACTCCAAAATCTATTTTTGGAACAGCACAGTCTACTAAACCCTTTTAATTTCGCGGTTACCCTAATTGCATATTAATGGAAACCGCATAAGTTTGAATCATACTGAACGGCTGTGAAATCGAAGAAATCAAGGGCTAAAAGGGAATCTTTATGGATGAAGATCTTCGAGCAAGAATTCATGAAGCAAACGTTGCAGTCCATCGATTCGAAGCAGAATATTACGAGTTGCTTCATCCCGAAGTATATGGCAAACAAGAGCAGAAAAGAATAGACTCTGTATTGAAAATGGTAGACCAACTCATAAAGGGCAATCAAAAAAGAGCGGTTGATTTTGGGGCAGGCACTGGAAATCTAACAGGTAAACTTCTCGGCATGAATTACACGGTAACTGCAATAGACATCTCTGCAGAAATGTGTGCCGTTTTGAAAAAAAGGTATAAAGGCTACTTAAAGGCTAAAAAATTGACCGTTATTAACTCGCCTATAGAAGATGTGATCTTTGATAGAGGCGAATTTGACTTAATTACTTGTTATTCTGTGCTACATCATCTACCAGATTATGTAGGTGTAATCCAAAGACTTTCCGTTTTTTTAAAAAAAGGTGGCGCCATGTACTTAGATCATGAAGCATCTCCATTTCATTGGAAGAGCGAACCGCAAAATATGGCGCGTCTTGTGAAGCAGCTTCATTTCCATTCTAATCCGTTAATCAACACTTTATATTTCTGGATTGCAGGTATAAATGTCCCTTCCTTTGATTATACTTTATCTGATTATTGGCACAAGA
>Ga0209427_10005923_pt1 | contig 14002 bp, 10 predicted proteins | sample DeeMarSWOR136_30_FD_187465 | JGI IMG/M metagenome (GOLD analysis project Ga0209427, IMG submission 187465) | Marine sediment microbial communities from White Oak River estuary, North Carolina - WOR-1-36_30 (SPAdes) (version 2) | ecosystem: Environmental > Aquatic > Marine > Intertidal zone >... | reverse complement strand
AATCTCTCCCCCTCACCGAATCCACCGAGTACCAAGTTGACAAGACTGCCAGGACGGCGAGGACGACGACAGTCGGAAGATTGAGGGATATCCGCTCTCCCCGCTCCCTCAGATGGAGGGAGGGGCCTTTCCGGCTTTCGAACAGCGACAGGAGAACAGCTCCCCCTGCCCCGGACCATATATTGAGAAGGGGAACGAAGCTGACAAAGAAGCGTCGGAGGGGAAAGTAGATTGAAAAAGCGAGCAGAAAGAGTACGATCAAAATCCCCCACAATATCTCGTCAGACGATCTCTTCCGTGGTATACACAATCCGATGACTGCCAGAACGAAGAGAACGTGATACTGTGCGCCGGGCAACTTATCGAGGAAGTTCACCACTGCCGTCCGTACGGTATGTCCAAGGACAATCGTCCACTCTTCCCGAAGGAACTTCCCTATCTTGTAGTCTGAAACAAAATTCCCCCCTGCAGTCCGGCTCACCGACAGCCCGTCACGTGCCCCTTCCCCCATCTCGCGACGAGGTGGCTCGGGCGGGATGCGGTTGACCCACCCGGATACGACATCGATTTCCTTCCGTCGATATACGTCCCTGTATGTGAGATAGAAGTTGTAACGACCCTTTTCGCTCGGGATCATCCTCCCGGTGCGAACTGTCAGCAACATACAGTACGGCACGATGAGTATCATTGCACCGAGGAGGAACAACAATCCGCCGGTCTTCGCGAACCGTCCGATGCCCTTCACCTTTCCTGCGAACATGACGAGGAAGAGAAACGTGCCCCCGAGGAGGATCGCCCCTTCCGGTCGGGTTGTGGTGAGGAGGGCGAACAGCAATCCGGCGAGGATGAAGAACCTCTTACCTTCTCTCCGAAGGGCTTCGGAGACGGCGAGCAGTGAGGCAACGAACAGTAACGTAAAGAGACTTTCGGTTAGGTAGAGTTCGGAGTATAGTATTAACCTCGGATGAAACGCCGTGAAAAATGCTCCCAGGAACCCGCCTGCTTTGCCGACTGTCATGCAACCGAGAAAAAAGACGATCGGTACGGTCAGACCCCCACAAACGGCAGAAACCAATCCACCGGAAAGCTCCAGATTCTCCGTCATCCTGGCAACGAGTCCTGTCAGTACAGGATACAGCGGAGGCCAGGCAGGATTGAGAATACGGAAGAAATCGCCGTGCTGCACGAATCCTGCCAGGCACCCGTAGTATGCACTATCTGTCTCAATGACCTGGATGAGCTGGAGCAGGGTCAGCCTCATGACGAGCGCAACGACGGTGAGCATCGAAATCGCGACGACATCGCCTCTCCCGATACAACCCTGATGCATTCTTTGAGGAAGATGTGGCATACCCTACTTTGATGTGAGGGCCACGATGGGAACAATCATCTCCTCGAGAGATATTCCCCCATGTTGGAAAGTTCCTTGATACTGCTTCTCGTACTCGTGGAACTTCGTCGGGTAGACAAAGTAGTAGTTCTCCTTGGCGATGATGTAATTTTTCGAAGGGCTTTCAGCGGGAAGCTTGTACTCGTGCGGCCTCCGTACAACGAGCGTCTGCTTGCTGTCACTGTTGATGTTCTCCCCGAACTTGTACCGGAGGTTCGTTGACGTGTCGCGGTTGCCATGGACGAGGCTCGCTTTCTGACCGAGAATCGATCCATGATCGGTCGTAATATATGTGACCGCATCTTGCTTGGATATCTTCTGGAGGATCTCGAAGAGTGCAGAATGAGTGAACCACGAACGCATCAAAGAGCGGAAAGCACTCTCGTCCGGAGCGATTTCCTGGAGAATATCACTCTGGCTTCTCCCATGAGCAAGGATATCGAGGAAGTTGAACACCATCGTAACAAGTGTTATAGACCCGTAGCTGTCGACCTGTTTCCGTACCTCGTTGGCTTCGTCTATCTTATAGATCTTCAGATATTTCGTGGTGATATCCCCGAGTCTTGACCGACGGAGCTGCTCTTGCATCAGATTCTGCTCGAATCTATTCTTGCTCAACTCGTCCCCCGATTTTTCGAGCCAGTAATTGGGGTACCGTTCCTGTATCTCGAGCGGAAACATCCCGGCGAATATTGCATTCCTCGCATAGGGAGTGGCGGTCGGCAGGATGGCGTAGTAGCTGTTCCGTTGGATGTTATAGTACGGAACCAGCAGATCCTCGATTGTCAACCACTGGTCGTACCTCATGCAATCGATCACAATAAAGTAAACCTTCTTCTTCGCGTAGAGGCTGGGTAAAACATACCGTTTGAACATATCCACGCTCAGAAGCGGCCGAGTCTCGGAATGGACCCAGTCTTTGTAATTCCTCTCGATGTAGCGTGCAAAATCCGCGTTGCACTTTTTCCGAAGATCAATGTGGGTTTGCTCCAATCCCGTTTCGCTGAACCGGTCGAACTCGAGATCCCAGAATGAGAGTTCAATATGTATCTTCTCCCACTCCTCCCAATCAGGCTCCCGCAAAATCATCTCGTTGATACGCTGATAAACCTGTAGGTAGTCCTTACTCATGGCGCTCTCCCGAATGCGACGAGAATCCAACAGGCGCTTCGCAGCTGAGTAGATCTGGAGCGGATTGATCGGTTTGAGGAGATAGTCGTCTATCTTCATACCGATAGCCTGATCCATCAGGTCCTCGGCCTCGTTCTTTGTGATCATGATCACGGGGAGGTTGGAATCTATTTCCTTGATCTCTTGGAGCGTCTCGAGGCCACTCTTGCCCGGCATGGTCTCATCGAGAAGGAGCAAATCGAAATGTTCCCTCTTGATGATATCGATCGCCTCGTCTCCACTCGAAACCCCCTTTACGACATACCCCTTCTCCGATAAGAAGATCATGTGCGAGTTCAAAAGGTCGATCTCATCGTCGACCCAGAGTATCTTCTTTCCTTTCAAGATACTTTCCTTCCCTCTCACCGGCCTCAGTCAACCGGGAAGGTGATCAGAAACACTGTCCCTTTATCGGGCTGCGTGTGTAAGACCTTTATCGATCCGTGATGGATTTCTTCAACAATTCGTTTCACGAGCGCCAGCCCCAACCCCCAGCCTCTGTTCTTGGTTGTGAATCCGGGAGAGAAGATGCGTTTCCGCACCCTCGAATTCATCCCTCTGCCGTTATCACGGAAGGTTATCTCAATTCTCTTTTCGGCACGATCCATCCTTCCTTTAATATGAATCTTTCCTTCCTCTCCCGCAATCGCATCGAGCGAATTTTTAATCAGGTTCTCAAATACCCATCCCATCAGATCCTTGCTACATCGGACGAGAGGCAACTCTTCCATCTCAACGGTGATGGTCGAGTGGACCTTCAGTGATGGCCTTCGGCGCTCGAAGTAATTAACCGTCTCTTCAATAATCGGTGCGAGCTTCTGGTATTCGAGCTTGGGCATAGAACCGATCTTGCTGAAACGCGCCGATATCTTGCTGAGGCGGCTGATATCGGTCGAAGCCTCTTCGACAGCCCTGCTGAGCTTTTCAGAGCGTTCCGCCTTTTCGGTTTCATTCCTGATTAACGAAATCCACCCCATCATCGAGGAAAGTGGCGTGCCGAGCTGGTGGGCGGTCTCCTTCGCCATCCCGACCCAGATCGAACGTTGCTCACCGATTTTCATAGCGCGGAATCCGAGAAATCCGAAGAGCATGAAGAGAACGAATACGGCTACCTGGACGTATGGTGCAACGGAGAGTTCCTGGGAAAGCTTTGATGGTCCGAAATGCAAGAGAAGTCTCACATCTTCCATTTCAATTGGTATCGGTGTGTTTACTCCATCGAAAGACTGAGCTTTTCGCAGTACCTTCTCGAGCAGGGGATCATTGGGAAGAGTGGGATTGAAATTGAGCAGCCTTCCGTATTCATCATCACCCACCATGGGGATGCCAATCTCGTCGTTCCAGACCACCGGTCTGCCCGCCCCATCGGTGATGATGTACGGCACGGTTATCGCGTTTCGAACCTCACGGATGAAGTTCTGCCTGCTCCTGTCCTCGACCTGTCTGAGCTCGATCGCAATAAAGCGTGAAAAGAGACGGGTAGTACTTTCAGACTGGGCTTGCATCCTCCTGATCAGACTGTTGTTGTAAAAGAGAGCGAGGGTGACGAGGACGATACTGCCGAAGATGAAGTAAACCTTCAGCAAAAAGGGAAGGTTTCTTGGAGCCCTCATGTTCACTTCATGCCTCGAGATACTCCCTGCCGCCCATGTATGGAACGAGCGCCTTCGGGATGCGGACCTTTCCGGTCGGTGTCTGGTTCAGTTCCAGGATGGTCGCAATGAGCCGCGGGAGTGCAACTCCCGAACCGTTCAACGTGTGCACGAACTCCGGCTTCGCACCCTTTTTCCTTTTGAAACGGATATTCGACCGTCTCGCTTGATAATCATCGAAGTTGCTGCATGAAGACACTTCAAGCCACCGGTTCACCGCCGGAGCATACGTTTCGATGTCGTAACACTTCGCCGCACTGAAGCTCAAGTCCATGCTACAGAGCTCGATGATCCGGTACGGAATCTCCAGGATCTGGAGCACTTCCGATGCATTCTCGACGAGCGACTCGAGTGCTTCGTATGAGTCTTCCGGAAGTGTAAACTGCACAATCTCAACCTTGTCGAACTGGTGCACACGGATCAGGCCCCGTGTTTCCTGGCCGTAGCTTCCAGCTTCCCTCCTGAAACAAGGGCTGAATGCTGTGTACTTGATGGGGAGATCTTCCCCATCCAGGGTGGCTCCCCGGTGGATGTTCGTGACGGGAACCTCAGCCGTCGGGATCATAAAGAGATCGTCCTTCTCACAGAGGTACATGTCCTCTTCCAACTTCGGAAGCTGCCCGGTCCCGATCATACATTCTCTCGTAACCATATACGGAACGGACAACTCTTCATACCCCTGGCGACGATGAACATCTAACATGAAATTGATCAGCGCCCTCGCCATGAGAGCACCGTCATTTCTCAGGACAATGAACCCCCTCCCACTGATTAAGCTCCCTGCCGCAAGGTCCAGAACACCTAGCTGCTCACCTATCTCCCAGTGTGGGAGAGGTTGGAAGGGGAGCTCTTCCAGTTCACCCCACCGTCGAATTTCAACGTTGTGTTCCGGACACGTACCGTACGGTACCGATTCGTGTGGTATATTGGGAATGGTCAGGAGCAGTTCGTCCAATTCCTCGGATATGCGTTTAATCTCACCATCGATCTCCTTGATGCGAGCAGAAGTCTCCTTCATCTGTCCCATCTTATCTGAAACGTCCTCGTTCTCCTTCTTAAGACGAGAGATCTCCTGTGAGACGACGTTCCGTTCGTGCTTCAAGCTCTCGGTCTCTTGGAGAAGAGACCTCATGCGTTCATCCAATGCAAGGACGGCATCGAGGTCGACATTGGCGTCCTTTTTCCTGATACCTTCCTTGACGTATTCGGGGTTTTTTCTGATGAGCTTTCGATCCAGCATGAATCCTATCTCGGTCCCAGGGATTACTTAAAAGTTTTGATGATCTTCTTGCCACCAGATTCAAGCAACTCGCTGGCGAGCTTTTCTAATACATTTGATTCTTCACCCAGTCGCCCCCTCATGACACCCGAGACCTTTTCTGAGCCATCCGGTGCGGCGATCGTCGCCTCAACCTGGAACTCGTCCCTCTCCACCTTCCCCAGCACGCCGACTGGACCTTTTCCATCCCTGGCAACATACATGAGAAACTGTCTTTCCAGCTCGACCTCGGTCGCGCTCGCTGGATCATCGATGACAGATAGGATGGCTCGTGCGTCCTTGTTGTCCTTCCGAACGAGAATGCCGAGTGCTCCTTGGCCAGCGACAGGCGTGCATACCGACGTCGTAAAGACCTCGGCGACCTTATCCTGCTGGTTCAAGGCTTCGACATCTGAAGCAGCATATACAAATCCATCGATCCTTTCATCTATCATCATACGATACAGAGTCTCGAACTCACCGCTCTCATCGAGGAGAGAAAGGTCGGGGCGGTAGTAGAGGAGCTGTCCTCTCTTGACCGGATTGCTCACAGCGAGGCAGGCTTTATCCGGCTGATCATCCAGGATTAGCCCTTCTCTTGAGATGAGAACGTCGAAAGGATTACTCCGTCTGACAACAGCTGAGAGCTCAACGTTCGGCTTGAAGCGTAACGGCATCTCTCTCGCATCGACAACGAGTATATCAATCTCACCTTTTATCAGCGCCTGTATTGTTCCTGTGGCTCCTCGCCGCGTCTCTCCCTTGTTTCTTTTAGTGGTTTTTCGGGTCTTGAGATCATGGATATCGATAAACTTCTGTCTCGGATGTGCTTCCCTGAGTAAATCGAGAACACGACCCATGCAGGCTCTCGAGAGGGAATCAGTTTTACTTCCAATGACAAATCTCTTCTTCCGACTCAATGCAACTTCCTTGGATATGAGCTATGATCATTCAGTGAAGAAGCTATCACAGGAACGAGAAAAAGGCAATTGGAAACATGATCCGTGTCATTCTCTGCGAGGAATAACACGAGACGTCTTAATACCGCAGCGGCCCAAAATTTCTTCAGCTCTCTCCCGGGAGAGTTCGAAACGTACCATTCTATGGAGTGCAAGAATGTAAACGAGCGCTTCAGCTACCACGGCAACATATAACGCAATCAAACTACCCAGCATTGTGAAGATCCCCAACAGCCCAAAAGCTGCTGAGAAGCTCCAGAGAACGAAGTCTACTTTTTTCACCGACTTGAACCGATAGAGCAAAATATGGTGAAGGTGGCGGTGATCCGCACGAAAAATGGGTTGACCGGTAAGCAGCCTCCGAGAAAAAGCGAGGGTGGTATCGAGGAGAGGGATGCTGAGGATAACCACACTCCCGGCCGCCGTATAAAAAACTTCCTTCCCTGGTACGAGCAGGAGAAGGGAAATGATGCCAAAGAGGAGCCCCAGAAAGAGGCTTCCTGAGTCACCCATCAAAATCTTTGCAGGTGGAAAATTGTATCGGAGAAAAGCCAACACAGCACCTGCTAACACGAGCGAGAGAGCAACGACGAGTGGTTGTTCGAAGAGGAAGCCAGCAACCGCGAATGAAACGGCTGAGATCAATGCTAATCCCGATGAAAGCCCATCCACTCCGTCAATCAGGTTGAACGACGTCGTAATGACGAGCATCCAAAAAGCGGCACCACCGAATGTGATCAAGGCGGCAGAGAGGGATAGGTGTAACACCCCGAAATGACCGAGTAAAGCGAGTCCCCCTGCTGATACGAAGATGGAAACGACGATCTGGAAAAAGAGCTTGTACAGATAGTGCAGGCTCCGGAGATCGTCGATGATCCCGAGAAGAAAGATTAAAAATCCACTGGCAATGAAAACAGGTAGAAATGCAGTATGGAGGAGGTCATGGGGAAGATAGAACAGAAAGACGGGTATCAGTGTAAAGATGATCGCCCCAATGATCGCTACGCCACCAATGTGGGCGATATCCCTGTTGGTCCGTCCATTGGGTTTTTCGCGGATCTTCCATCGCATTGCTATCCCTCTGACGAGGGGCGTGAAGCAATAGCCGAATATGAAAGATAATACCGATGAAACGATGAGTCCGGCGATCGTCAATTGTTACTCCTTTAAATTTGAAATTAAGAATTATTTATTTCTATTCCGTTGTCAAGGATGAGTTCACAATGAATGGAAGGCGAATGAGCGTGTGAGACCGAGGGTGCGAGACAGTCATTTCCTCCTCCACGTGGTCAGAGGCCTGAGAAGATCCTTGATCTCGCCGGGAGTGACGGCCCTGAGTGCGACGAGTAATGCTGAAAAGGCTACCACGATGAGGATTGCTTGAACGATCGTTCGTATCAGGTCTCCCGGTTCGGGGAACAGCGTTCCATACAAGAAAAATATGGCCACACCCGCAGCGGCGATCTTCAGAACCCGCCAGACATCCTCACGGTGCCAGAATCGCGGGAAGGCGAGAGTGATCGCGCGGAGGCCGACAATCTCGATGGGAAGGTACGAGATCAATGTCGCTGCAACTGCGCCTTTCGCCTTCCACACAGGGATCAAAAGCATATTCAGGATGAAGTTACAAACGGCACCGGCAAATGTCAGGCGGGCATACGTGTCGGCGCGTTCCGCGGCAATCAGGCCCGGTAGGATGATGGCGCCGAGACTTCTCATGACTATCAGCGGCAGGAAGAGAACGAGCAGATCTGCCGATGTGATGAATCTATCCGTGAAGAGGCCGATAATGAGGGGCCGAGCCAAGCAGGACAAGACAACAACAACAGCCGTGGCATAGACGAGTGAGTTTTTCAACGAGCGGTTTAAGAGGGTCGAGCATCTTTCCTTATCGCCCGAGGTATACGCACTAGCGAGAGCAGGTCGCAGGGTCATGATCAGGGCAAACGTAGGGAAGAGAGATGTCTCAACGATGTTACGAGCCATCGAATAGAGACCGACTTGGGAAGCGTCTTCGAAGTATCCGAGCATCAGTTTATCCAGCAGAGCGTAAACCGTCACCGACGCTCCACTCACCGCCAGAGGCGCACTGAGCAAAAACAGCCGTTTGAAAACATGGGCGTTCCCCGGTTGAGATCCAGAGCCCGGTTCGATACCGAATAGCAGCACCAGGACGATGAGCCCGGGAACGAAAGCCGACGCCGTGAACGCCCCAATGATATATGCCGTGCCGAGTGTGAACATTACCACCATGAGGACAAGCGAGATCCGGAGAGCGAACATCCAGATTCTCATCGTGAAGAGGAGGCGAAACCGCTTGAGACCGAGTATCATGAGCCCCGCGAGCTCATTGAAGCTGACTGCGCCAATAAGCAGTCCGCTCAACCTGAACAGTGGCAGGAGAGCCATGTCACCGAAGAAGGCAGCCAGCCTCGGAGCCATCACGGTGGCGGCGACAGAGACCGGAAGAGTGAAGATGAGACGCAAAAGCACGCTGGCACGTACGAGACGGGGTATCAGTCCCACTGCAGAAACCTGGTACTCGGAAATGAGCCTGGAAGCAGCCCCGCCGACACCGAACTTACCGACGATGAGGAAAACCGTCGCCAGCGCCATGGTCATATTTATGAGACCCACGACTCGCGGACCCATCAAACGAGCGATGATCAGTGATACAATGAAGGCGCTGATGAGAGGGAGAGCGGTAGCGCCAAAACTCCAGAAGTACCCGACGGTGAGAGATTCTTTTTTCAACGATCCAGATTCCATTGCGGAATCAGGGGAATTGTTTTTCAAGAACATCTGCGATACGCCCCGCTGTCTCACCATCCCAGAGCGGTGGTATATTGTGCTGACGCGTCCCACTCCCCAGGACCTTTCTCGCTTCAGCTAGAATCTTCTGGCCGTCTGTTCCAACGAGAACGTTTGTGCCGATTTCTATCGTGATGGGGCGCTCTGTATTGTTGCGAACCGTCAGGCATGGCACACTAAGGACAGTCGTTTCCTCCTGTATGCCCCCCGAATCGGTAACCACTAACCGTGCATACTTCATTGCTTTGATGAAGTCAAGGTAACCGATCGGTTCGATCAACCGAAGGTGGGGATTGTTCCGAAAAGGTGGATCGGCAGCATCGATCATCTTCCTGGTGCGAGGATGCACCGGGAAGACGATTGGGAGTGAATCTGACAGCTCGATGAGTGCATCGTAAATCCCCCGGAAGGTCTCAGGATCGTCAACATTCGAAGGCCGATGGAGTGTTACGAGCGCATAACTCCCCGCTTCGAGGCCGAGATGCTCGAGAACGCTCGATCCCGCTGCTTTCTTGAGATAGAAGAGGAGCGAGTCGATCATGATGTTTCCGACGAAGAAGATCCGGTCTTCCGATATCCCCTCCCGCCTCAAGTTTTCATTGGCATCATGACAGGTGGTAAAGCAAAATCGGGACAGAACATCCGTCACCATGCGGTTGATCTCCTCGGGCATCGTGAGATCGAAGCTCCTGAGACCCGCCTCCACGTGTGCCACCGGTACGAGTAACTTCGCTCCGACGATCGAGCATGCGAGCGTCGAATTTACATCGCCGACGACAATGATGAGGTCCTGTCTCCCTCTCCGCACTACCTCTTCGAAGGCGATCATAATCTTCCCCGTCTGCTCGGCGTGAGTCCCTGACCCCACACCGAGGTACGTATCAGGCTCGGGCAGCTCGAGGTCTTCGAAGAAAATGCGGGACATGTTTTCGTCATAGTGCTGCCCCGTGTGTATGAGGAGCGGGAACACTTTCTCCCTCCGCTTGAACTCCCTGATGAGCGGTGCCGCCTTCATGAAGTTCGGTCTCGCACCGACGACGATTGCAGCTTTCATCTCTTTCTCCCCACTTTTTTCGCCTTGTCGATCCGATCCTTGTAGAGCCGCCGATAGTACCTTTTGAACACCCCTTCCTTGATCGGTCGCCACCAGTCCTCATTTCTCACATACCAACGAACGGTACGCCTGATCCCCTCTTCGAAGCTTACCCGCTTCTGCCAGCCGAGACCCCGTATCTTCCTCGTATCGAGGGCATACCGGCGATCGTGGCCGGGACGGTCAGCGACAAAGGTAATAAGATCTTCATCGGCTCCCACGAGCTCGACGATCTTCCGCGCAATTTCGATGTTCGGCTTCTCATCACTAGCCCCGACGTTGTAGACCTCACCCACCTTTCCACTGCGACCGACGAGTTCGATCGCCCTGCAGTTGTCTTCCACGTATATCCAGTCCCGCACGTTTTTCCCGTCACCGTATAATGGCAGCGGCTTGTCCTCGATCGCATTCGTGATGAAGAGCGGAATAAACTTTTCCGGATGCTGGTACGGTCCGTAGTTGTTGGAGCTCCTCGTAATGACGACTGGGAGCCCGTACGTCTTGTGAAAGGATCTCACGAGCAGGTCAGCTCCTGACTTGCTCGCGGAGTATGGGCTGTTCGGTAGGAGCGGATCGCTTTCACGGAACTTCCCCCGGAGAATGCTCCCATAGACTTCATCGGTCGAAACCTGAACGAACCGCGGTATCTCGTACTTGAGCGCACGCTGGAGGAGGGCATACGTCCCGACGACATCAGTCTTCACAAAGCTCCCCGCCTCTAGGATTGATCGATCCACGTGCGTTTCAGCCGCAAAATTATAGATAATATCAGACCCCGGAAGGATCTCATCGAGGAGCTTCGTGTTACAAATGTCGCCTCTTACGAACGTGAAATCACGTCGACTGATAAAGTCGCTGATATTTTCGATATTCCCCGCATAAGTGAGTTTATCCAGGACGGTGATGTGAAGGTTCTTCCTCCTCCGGAAGAGGTACCTCACAAAATTTGAGCCGATAAAGCCGGCACCACCAGTGACGAGGATCTTCTCCATAGAAACTCCTTTGTACGTAACTTCCCTGATCCTGGAGAGTAATCGATACCGTTTCCAGAAATTTCTATCGTCCGAACGAATGATATCGAAAACCCATCTTATCCATCTCCGCGGGATTGTATATGTTCCTGCAATCAACCACAATCGGCTCTCGTAAGAGCTCCTTTATCTTGTCCAAATCGAGGACCCTGAACTCATTCCACTCCGTCATGATAACGAGTGCATCCGCATTCTCAGCTGCCGAATACGAATCTGAATGGAAAACAATCCGTTCGCCGTACCGGTCTCTCGCGTTGTCCATCGCAGCCGGATCGTACGCGCTCACCTTCGCCCCTTCCTCGAGAAGACGATCTATCAACCGAAGAGATGGAGCCTCGCGGATGTCATCGGTGTTCGGCTTGAAGGAAAGACCGAGAACAGCGATGACCTTTCCATGCAGATCGGGAACTTCAACGAGCAGTTTTTTGAAAAGCTGCTGTAGCCGTGACTCGTTCACTTCATGAACCGCGTCAATAATTCGAAGGGGGACACCCAATTCCTTCGCCGTGTGGAGTATGGCTGTCACATCTTTCGGCAAGCACGATCCGCCGTAACCGATACCGGCATGAAGGAACTTCGGGGCTATTCTCTTATCGAGACCCATCGCCTTCGCGACATCACTGATATCAGCGTCGACCTCCTCGCACAGATCGGCCATCTCGTTGATGAAAGATATCTTCGTTGCGAGGAAAGCATTACTCGCATACTTGATGAGCTCCGCGGTCCTGATCGTTGTAAAGACGAGGGGCGTTTCCAGAAGGTACAATGGCCGATACACCTCGTGCATGATCCCACGGGCGCGGGCGGTTTCGACACCGATGATGACCCGGTTGGGGCGCATGAAATCCTCGATCGCCGAGCCCTCTCTCAAAAACTCCGGGTTCGATACACGGTCAAACGGCACATCCTTCTTGAGGTTTTCTGTGATGATATCGCCGACCTTCTCGGACGTGCCGACCGGGACGGTGCTCTTCTGAACGAACACCTTATACTCAGTGATGTGCCCTGCGACAGTCTTGGCAACTTGAAAGATAGCCGAGAGATCACACGAGCCATCCTCTCGCATCGGTGTCCCTACGGCGGAGAAGATGACGAGCGAGTTCCTGACCGCTTCAGCCAGATCTGTTGTGAAGATGAGCCTTCTTGCCGCGTAGTTCCGTTCAACGAGATCCTTGAGACCGGGCTCGTAAATAGGTATCTTTCCCTTGCGGATATTTTTTATCCGTTGCTCATCGATATCGACGCAGATCACGCGATTTCCAAAGTCCGCCAGGCATGCACCACTCACGAGGCCAACGTAACCTGTACCGACCATACATATCCTCATCATTTTTGACTTCCTCTCAAATCGATTCTACTCGAGATTTCTCGAATCCGCACCCTACATTATCCTCCCACATTCTACGATTCCATCCAATAATCGATCCATTTCATTGAGCTCGGGCGGCCGTAACATCCTTCCAGTACTTCATCAGATCCCTGATCATCTGTTCGATGGATATCCCCGGTTCCCATCCCGTATCGTGACGAAGCTTTGAGTTGTCTCCGATGAGCACTGGGACATCTGCCGGCCTGATCAACGCCGGGTCGGTCTCAATCCGTATCTCAACAGACATCTGTTCAACCATCATATTCAACGCATGTTTCAGATTCAGTCCTCTGCTTGAACATACATTATAGATCCTGCCGATCTCACCCCGCTCAATCAGCAAGCGGTACGCCCGTACCACATCCCGTACATCGAGAAAATCTCGTATCACATCCAGGTTTCCCACCTTCAGCACTGGTTCTTTGATTCCCGCATTGATCTCGGCGCATTGCTTCGCGAAGGATGGAAGAACGAAGCGGCTCATCTGGCCCGGTCCGGTATGACTGAAGCTCCGCGTTGCACAGACGTTCAAGTCGTACGCTCTACCGTACTGTAACGCGAGCATGCTCTGGGCCACCTTGCTGACAGCGTACGGACTTACCGGCTCGATGGGACTCTCCTCGTGCAAGGGCATATCTTCAGGAGATCGCTTTCCATACTCTTCACAAGAACCCACTGAAAGAAGATGCACCCGCCCCTCACACGATGCACGAACGCTTTTCACCGATTCCAGGATACTGAGCATTCCGATCACATTCGTCTCAAGTGTTCCCACAGGATCTTCAAACGATCTCGCCGCAGAGCTCTGGGCAGCAAGATGGAAGATACATTCCGGCTTCCAATCCTCAATGAGCTCTCTTACTGCCTCCGAATCCAGGAGGTTACAGCGCCGGTACTCCCCTCCCTCCGGAAGTGATATCGAAGGTACTCCTCTCCTCTCGGCTCCCACACCCTGAAGCGCGGCACCGCGTGCTGAATGATCCTCCACAATATCGCTCGCCAGGACCTCGTACCCGTTCGAAACGAGCTCGCCCACCAGGTACCTTCCAACGAATCCGCAAGCTCCTGTCACTAGTGTTCTCATAAGGCAGTATTGCAGGGCCCTATATTCGTTTCGGGCACTCCCTCCAGAAATCGAGAAGGTCTTGAAGTGTCTGATCAAACGGGATCCGCGGTTCCCACCCCGTGTCCTTGCGAAACGCACTGTTATCGCCTTCAAGGAGAGGGACATCGCTGGGCCTGAGTCTCTCCGGATCCTGTTTCACCTCG